>ENA-ORMJ01000031-ORMJ01000031.1-human-gut-metagenome-genome-assembly--contig:-NODE-31-length-103459-cov-7.575568_pt1 | contig 103459 bp, 132 predicted proteins | sample MGYA00242100_ERZ508989 | MGnify/ENA primary metagenome ERZ508989 (study PRJEB26280, sample SAMEA2531403) | human gut metagenome | biome: human gut; feature: human-associated habitat; material: faeces...
AAACAAGAAAAACGCTTCTGGAGTGCTGACCAAAAGCGTTTTGTCTACAGTCTGAAAGCCTCTTTTAGAGGCTTTTTCTATGCAGAAAAACAAATTTTTTAGTATTTCTGTCATAATAAGAATATATGAATGGAGGTATATTTATGGAAAAAACTATTCAAAGCAAGCAGGCTGTCAATGAAACTAATTATCTGAACTCTATTCCTGGTATGACTGATTCTATTATTAAAGGAATCGCTGAATCATTAGATGATTGCATACCGGAAGAAGATATTAAATGGGAGGATAAATAATGCGTTTAACTGAAAAAGACTGGAAAGATAAGCGGGCTGGCTATCCTTGGACCGTTCATCCTGTAGAAAGCTATAATGATCTCAAATATTATCTGAAATTGGCGGAGTACGAAGATGCTGCGGAAGAACAAGAAAACAATAAAAAACTGAATGAAAGTTATAGAACCATTCTAAATAATCTTATTAAAAATCATAAGTACGAATTATTGGAAATGTATACAAGAGATGAATGCGCATATGATTTTGAGCTTATATTATCGGCGCTGGGAATCTCATCGAATATTCTGGATCAGTTTCAACCTTAAAGGGGAAAATATGTCAAGTTTTGTTTTAAAATCTATACTCATCAAAAATTACCATGGAATGTCTGGATCTTTTAAAATAGTGAATAATATCATGCCTTACACAAGCAACATAATGCTTTCTGCGAGCCAAGTATTGCTCAGTACATATTTTAAAGCATTTTCTACTTATATCCCTGATAAATACACTATTAAATTAAAGACAAAGGATGCCATGGCAGGCGAGACATCAGCGTTTCCATGCAAGGTGATAGGAATCATTCTTTTTAACGATCATCAATTCGAAATCGGACAGGAACTATTTGAAAATGGACGTGTGAAATTTATAGGAGTAAAGGAATTACAAACTACCATTTCGGCATGGGAAATGAAATTTTCGAAAGCGGATAACTCAGATAAGGATATTTTGTTTCCAGTGGTGCTTTATTGTAATCCTGCTGCCTACAAAGTCCCGAAAAAGATTCGTGAAAAAGGAGTTTATCATAGGTTCATAGGGTATAAGGATTGTTTTGCCATGACCAGATCCTTAGAAATTCCTTTTTCATATTTAAGAATGTTGCGAAACGTTGCTTTTGAAGAAAGAAATAATGTAGATTTTCCGGCATACACAAAGATAATGAATGTAGTCAATCAAGTAATTACGGATGGAAAGATTATTTATACAGAAAACTTTGGGTCCTCACTGGTAGCAACGAAAAAAGATGATGAAATTATTCCCTTTGAAGAACTATCTACAGATCAACAGAAAATGATAGGACTCGTATTAGATATCGTCACCAGAATATGTATGTTGAATCCATATGCTAAAGATCAGGCATTACAAAAGACTCCAGGAATCATATTACTCAATAATCTAAATCAATGTTTTCCCTCCTGCTCTTGTAAAAATCTTTCAGATTTATTGCATGCGGAATTGCCCAATGTACAATTCCTATATTTTTAATTCCAAAAATCTATCATATTAATACAAAATAGATAATAGGAGGAAAATATATGGCCTTTTACAAATTATTTTATTTATTACATCGGCGGACAGACTGGCCAGATCTGTTGGATTTGGAAAAACAGTTCATGATGCCGGAACAGTATGCCGCAGCGAAAAGGCAGGCAGAAATGGCTTTAGCCAAATTAATGGTTCCGTTTACTGTGTTAAATTCATACGGAATCAACCCTTATCGTTAAAAGGAGAAAAGAGAATGAAAAAGAGAATACTTATTTCAATTATTTTTGCTGTCACAGTTTTATTTACAGGATGTACAAACGTATCAAATACAATTGATGACACAGCTGTCGAGATAAATAAAAATCCTATTGAGCACAGTATTTTTGCTGGGAATTATGGAAACGTGTATATTTATACAGATCCGGAGACCGGCGTAGAATATCTAATCTTTAGCAAATCGGCAGGTTATGCTGGAATGGGAGGAATCACTCCTCGATTAAATGTGGACGGAAGCTTATACATTAATCCGGAATTTACTGAAAAATAAGCAAAATGGAGGATTATCTATGTTAGCTGCTGAAATGAAAAAAGGGATTAAATGTTTTGTACAAGGATCTGTAGATTTACAGGACGAGAAAGCAAAATATATCGAATCTTTTGGTGTGATTGCTGAAACACCGGGAAAGCATGCAAAAAATGTGCTTGTGAAGTTAGCACATAATAGTGGATTTATCAAAGTCCCTGTTGTTAATGTGTATTGGATTGACCAAAAGGTGAATGTGGAATAGGAGATAGTAAAAATGACTAAACAAAAAGTAAAGGACTGGAAAGAGCTAATCAGAGATATGCAAAAAGTTGATGCTATGAGATGTAAACCTGATTTTACACGTCTTTCTAACAATTTTATTACAGACGAAGACAAATCTGTGAAATGGAATCGGGAACAGGTAGAAAAAAATCATACCGACTATGATAAAGAAGTATCGCGATTAAATACTGAAAAAAACAAAGAACGCGACAAAGTTATGCGGGATGTTTATCAAAAAATCCAACAGGAACTCCCGGGATTAACACTAAAGAAGGCTATGATTTTCTTTGAAAAAGTACAACATGTAACAAAACAGCATTATCCAAATGATACATCATTTGAATATGTTATTTTTGAATTAAAAAACCAGTGTGCTTATTTACAAGAAATTATTCCGTTATTTAAAAACGATAAAGAAGCTACAGAAGAAATGGAGAGAGAATAAATGACAAAAGCAGACGAGTATTTAGTAAGAGACATTCATAACATCTTAGAAAATGGTGTAATGGACGAAAATCCAAGACCAAAATATGCAGACGGCACTCCGGCACATACCTGTTTTGTAACACATGTAGTAAGACAGTATGACTTATCCAAGGGGGAATTCCCGATTTGTACATTAAGACCTATTGCATGGAAGAGTGCGATTAAGGAAATGTTTTGGATTTTTCAGGATCAGAGCAATGACTTGTCTCTGCTTCGGGAAAAATACGGTGTAAAGGCATGGGATTTGTGGGAATCCAAAGATATGCCGGGCACTATTGGCAAAAGATACGGATATACCGTAAACCATTATGATTTGTTGAATAAACGTATCTTAGAGGATATCAAAAAGGATCCTTATGGACGGTATCATATTATGAACCTGTGGCAGGAACAGGATATGGCAGAAAGCGATGGATTAAAACCCTGTGCCTATGAAACTATTTTTACTGTACGTGGACGGTATTTGGATATGGTTTTGAACCAGCGTTCCGGCGATATGTTAGTAGCTTCCGGTGCAGGTCATTGGAATGAAGTACAGTATGCAGCACTACTTATGATGGTAGCAAGAGATACCGGATATGAACCCGGAAAGTTTACACATATAGTAGTCAACGAACAGATTTATGACAGACATTTGGATCAGGCTAAGGTATTACTAGACAGAGCGGAAGAGATGGAACGGGAAACCTATCACAATAAAGCAGTAATTGAGTGCCAGCCTTGTATGCTTTTAAATCCTGAGAAAAAGAATTTCTATGATATTGCAATCGATGATTTCAGTCTGACAAATTATGCCCCTAGAAAACCGCAGCTTTCCTTTGATTTAGGAGTATAAAAATGGCAGACAGAATTGTAAGAGGGTATTGGGATTGTCCCTATTGTGATAGTGCAGATATTGATGGTTTAGTCGATAATTGTCCAAATTGTGGCAGACATAAGCCGGAAAACACGAAATATCATTTAAAGGGTGCAATTCCTCACGAAAATAAGATTTATAAGAAATCTATGGTAGGAGAGTCGGATGTATTAAATACCGAGGAATTACAAAAAGCTGGTATTTCCGAAGAAGAGTGTGATGGGAATCATAAGGAATGGGTGTGCAGCTATTGTAATAGCTTAAATAATTGGGCGGATGATATCTGCACATCCTGTGGATCTCCAAGAGATGAAGCTACTTTGGAATATGGTATGCAGAAAAGAGAAAATTCTGATACATTACTTTTTGATACAAATGACTTTGTTGCTCTTTCCGGAATGTACGAAGAGAAAATAAAAGAAAAAAAGTCCTTCCTAGCAGGGAAAGAGCTGGACGAATTTGTATCCACGAACGAAGAATCTTTTGAATCGGTATCGGAAGATAAAGAAATCGAAGAAGATGTTCCCGAAAAACCAGAAGACAAAACAAATCGACCGAGCATTTTGGGCAGTATTTTTAGCGGTATTTTCTCTTTGATAAAAGACAATGCAATCTCTATCTTACCTGTGATGATCTTCCTTTGCTGCGCGGGGGTCCTTTTCTATCCACATAAAGAAACAGTGACAGTTACCGGATTTGAATGGGCACGAAATATATCGATTGAAGATTTGCGGACTGTACAGGAGAGTGATTGGTCAGTTCCATCCGGAGGTCGAGTCTATAAGGAACAAACAGAATTAAAGACATATGTTTCGGTAATCGATCATTATGAGACGAAAACAGAAACAAAGTCCAGACAGGTGATTGACCATTATAAAACAGAATATTCTTATTCTGATAATGGAAATGGTACTTTTACCGAACATACAAAGCAAGTACCGGTATATAAAACAGAATATTATGAAGAAACTCATCAAGAACCGGTATATAGACAAGACCCTGTGTATGCTACAAAATACTATTATGATATAGACAAGTGGTTTGACAGTGGAAGAGATTATCCCTCCAGTGGTACAGACCAAAATCCTTATTGGAATACAGATTACACCTTAGCAGAAAAAGAAAGAGATACGGATAGAACTGAAAAATATACTGTATTTTATGATAATGGAAAATCTGATGATCTGAAATTAGATGATTGGTTAAACAGAAATGTAGGAGACCAATATAAGCGGACCTATTGCTTATTATTCATCTACAAAACAGAGGAATTATAAGAGCATCTATAGATGCTCTTTTTTATGATCAGAATTCTATCATATTAATAGAAATATAGAAATTAAGGAGGAAACAAAAATGAGATATCATAACATCACAAAAGATGATATGAAAAACGGTGATGGTCTAAGGGTTGTGCTTTGGCTTTCTGGCTGCAGTCATAAATGTCCTGGTTGTCATAATCCAATCACATGGGATCCAAACGATGGCCTTTTATTTGACGATGCAGCAAAGAAAGAAATCTTTGATCAGTTGGATAAGGATTATATCTCCGGTATTACATTTTCTGGAGGAGATCCGCTTCATGAGGCTAATTATGAAGAAGTAGGAAAACTGATTCAGGAAATCAGAGAAAAATTTCCTAAAAAGACAATCTGGATGTATACCGGATATACCTGGGAATCTATTCAGGCATTTGATCCACGAAGAGCTATTGTAAATCAGATAGATGTACTGGTGGACGGACCATTCATTAAGAACTTGCTAGATGTAAATTATCCATGGGCCGGATCAACAAATCAACGTGTAATTCTGGTACAGGATACATTAAATGATAATGGAAATCTGCATTTATGGCAGAAAGAATACAACTAAAAGGAGAAAAGAAAATGTTAAGAGTAGCAGAATTTCAGAAAGTTAGCACAAAACAGTTTGTAAATGCAATGGCAGAAGTCAAGCCCGAAATAGCCATGTTTGATGCCTCTGATATTTTGGATAAATTAAAGTTACCTCGAAGGGCTACAAAAGGTAGCGCTGGTTATGATTTTTATGCCCCTTATGACATTACGCTTTCCCCGGGACAGAGTGCAAAGGTGCCTACCGGCATCCGCGCAAAAATGGAACCAGGATGGGTACTTATGTTGTTCCCCAGAAGCGGCCTTGGTTTTAAATACAGATTACAGTTAAATAATACTGTAGGAATCATTGACGAAGACTATTTCTATTCCGATAACGAAGGACATATCTTCGCAAAAATCACCAACGATTCCAATGAAGGAAAATTGGTAAAAATTAAGGCTGGAGAAGGATTTGCTCAGGGTATTTTCATTCCTTTCGGAATTACTGTTGACGATGATGCTGATGGAATTAGAAACGGCGGATTTGGCAGTACAATAAAGTAAAGAGGATATGAAACGGATTACATTGCCGAATTGCATAAAGATTTAACAGATTATGGAGAAAAACAGTATACAAACTTTTATGATTTCGTAAATGGTGATCGGATAAAAATCACAGTTGAAATCGTTGATGAAAAACTGAGGTAGGAAAATGTGAACCGGGAAATGCGAAAATCAATGTCGAAGAACACATAAAAAGGGTGAGGTGAGGGAAAATAGTTTCTGATTTTCTCTATATATCAAAAATTTCTGACATATACAAATAAGGATATATAACTAGAGTATCTGTCAGTCGTAAATATGTGGCTTTGTCAGTAGATATGACCGAGTAGTTCACAAAAATAAGGAGGAAGAAAAATATGGTATTTCCAAAAGTAGCGTCCGTAGAGGATATGAAAAGAGTAGCAGAGGCTTATGTAAAGAATGCTACTCTGAATGATGGGATAAAGGATCCGTTTTGGACCTCAGTAGCAGTATTGGTACAGGCATGTGTGGGATTACTTACAGAAAAACCCGAAGGCAGCGATGTACCTTATGCAATGATCGATGACGTTATCGGTGGAAAAGATGTACAACATTACGAAGCTTATTTTACAAACATCGATAGGCTGTTTCAGTTAGCAGCAGTTACTTATGATCCGGTGAATAGTCCGATTCAGATGATGGATGGTGTGCAGGTAAAGAAAGATGCATCTGATCTGGATGTTATCTTCGAAAATCTGCGGGCATACGAAGCGAAGAGACAAAATTGTAAGGTAGAGGATATAAAGAAGCCTTACTGTTTAGAACAGTGGGAAACCTTTCATATCGGACCTGAAAAGATCCGTGCAAATATTTTACAGATGCTAAAAAGAAAGCAGTAGAAGGCTATAAACAAGCTGCAAGCTTGGAATAAACAAAGAGAGATCTTTTTTAGGGTCTCTTTTTTTGTCTAAACTATATAGATTTTTATGGATTTTTTTGACATAATATAAAGAGAATATTGTTTGCAAACAGGAGAAAAATATGTATATCAATTATCAAATACTTACACCAGATGAGTTCCTTGCTGTGACAAAAATGAATCCAGATATGTGGATAGGATATTGCGAAATCCTAATTTTTCCGGATGGAAATATTTCATTAGCCAGACCATCTCACACGGAAACAGTTTTTAGCTATTATGCAAAGAAAAATCATGTAACCAGAGACGAAATAAATAAGGAAATTCCCGAATATTGCAGTCCATTACATTATATTATCGAGAAAGAAAATCTGGTGTCGGTATGGTATCAATTCATCATCTGCTCAGAAAATATTACGCCAAAACAGGAAAAAACATTAAAGTTTTTGGTAAACCATGAATTGATGAGTAAAAGATATGCAAGGACATATAGCCACGAGTACAGCCTTGCCGTATCAAGACAAAAACAAGAAAACACACTTGAAAATTGACTATCTTTGCGGTTTTTTAGACATAATATAATAGAGAGGTATGTATATGAAAATTACAAAAGCGGGTGTTTCTTATACATTGATTACAAATTTTCCGCAGTCTGATTTGCAGGCAGTACAAATTGCAGCAAAGGCGGTAAATATACGAAATGGAATCTATGCGGAAGCTTATGACGCTGTAAATAATAAAATGAATACACATTATGGATTTTACATACAATCCGATAAAGTAGAAGAACAAGAAAAGGAAATTGAATTGTTCTTTTATGCACTACGAATGATAGAGGAAGAATAATATGGATAAAATCACAATGCAACTATTGGATAGAGTAAAAAAAGAAATTGCAAATAGAATGTTTGCACAAGAAAGAAGCGCAGATTCCAAAGGAAATACATTACATTGGAAAATGCGATTTGCTGAAGATGCTGTGGAAAATATCATTCATGACATTCCTATACATACAGAATTATTCCGTTTCGAATTTCCTTACTGTCAGGGCTATTCTTTTACTCTAACAAAAGAAGACAATGATGCTTTGGTATTCACCTTAAGATGAATTCACAAATATTGCATTGAATAAACTTAAAAATGCAAATAACGCAGCTTAGGATGCAAATCATACATATGGTAGATGGAACGGTACCGGAGCAGTAAATATGCAGATAGGCACGTTTACAAATACCAAGGATGAATATGTATACAAAACATTTTATCGTGTAAAAGATACGACAGAATGGACAGAAATAAATACCTCTGACGGATCTTCTGGAGCACCAAGAGATGAGTATCCACCCATCAATTATGGAGATTGGGATGATCCAAATCATCCAGAAAATGGAAAAAGTATTCCAATCACGAACTCAGGATTCTATCGATTAACTGCCATCGGAGCACAAGGAGGTAATATGCCAAATGGTAAATCTGGTGGTAAAGGTGGTAAAACCGAAGCCATTTATTATCTGAAAAAAGGAGATATTTTACATATCTGGGTCGGAGGTCAAGGTTATAGTGATGGTACCGGAGGATTTAACGGCGGTGGCACAGGAGAAAAAAATTATGGAGCCGGTGGAGGTGGAGCTACTACAGTTGTGTTGGAAAGAGATGGGAATCAAACAACGTTAATGATTGCCGGCGGTGGTGGAGGAGCAACGACATTATGTGACGGTGGCTCTAGTGTTAATATAGAATAATATTAAAAAATTTATTATGTAGTATGGTAGTCATATTAATAGTTTACACAAATATCTCTACGTAAGTATAAAATGTCAACAATCTTATCAGTAATAGGAAAAATGACATTTCAAATTTGTCCGCATTATAATATAAAAACACAAGACAAAAAATCTGCAGATGATACAAATGATTATATATATGATGGGAGGAAAACAATGAAAAAGAAAAGAAGGGCATGGTTACAAGGATTATTGCTGGCTTGTTTTTTATGTGTGGCAGCAGTAATCCCAAGCAGTACAGTAAATGCGGAAATTATCTCACGTACACTTACCAGTCAGATTGAAGGATATTATTTGTTATGCGATAATGATCCTGGGAATAGTAACTATCTATACCATTTGATTTCCGAGCAAGAACATTATATCGGAAGTTATACATGGACAGATAAGAACGCATCCATAAATAATACTAATCTAAAAAATATGGGATTAGGTTTTAATTCTGCAAAGGACACCAGCCTGGACGTTACAAGCTTTATAGATAGATATTTACATATTGCTGCGGTAGATGCTGCGGGCAATATCGGACCGACTTCTACCATTGAAATTGCACGTACTAACGTTTTTAAACTGAAATTTATTTATAAATATTCCTTGTCAATAATTGTCGAACGAAAATTATTGAATTAATAAATCCCCTATTCTATAATGAAATAGGGGATTTTTCTTGAGTGGGAGTTTGCATATAGCTGCTGTGAGTTTCCGTATAAATCAAGGGTAATGGCAACCTGAGAACCCTTAAAAACCCTTAAAGTCCCTTACATGGCGAGAAATCCCATGAAATGGGGCTTTTTTAGGCTTAAAGGGTAGGAAATCCACTTAAAAATTTAATGCGAACTAAATGGCAACTTGAAAAAGAAAAATGCGATTTAAAAGGGGAAAATATAGGTGGCGAGATGCCTGGAAAGTGTGGGTTTTAAAATCATTTAAAAGCCTTTTAAAGAATATTATAAAAGTGCTTTAAAGTATTGATTTTGTGGGATTTTGACCTTTTAAAAGGTTTTAAAATTATCGTTCAAAATACGGATTTGAAAGAAAAATTTAATATGAACCAAATGGCAACCATAAATGGCAACTAAAAAAGAGCAGTTTCAGGAGCGTGGCAGAACGTCTGAAAATGCTCTTTTTCTATGTCTTAAAGCATAGTGGTAAATGCAATTAAACTATATCATGCAAAAGAGGGACGGTCAACATACAATATATTTCCGTTTCTTCTTATATGTCGCTTCTGGGAACGGACAGTTTTTGTGTACCATTCATCCGATCCATTTCTTCATAGATGATAGTGTGGACACGATGCTGTCCTCGCCGATCCAGTTTGTTGTATGTGGTAAGAAGTTCTTTTTCATCATTTGATAATGCCGGTGCAGATGTCGTGTCTTCAATTCCGGTTAATATCCAAGTACATGATATGCGAATATCCTTTTTTGAATATTTCATCAATTCTATAATTGCTTCCATTGGGAGTCCCCGTTTATTATTTTCAATTTCACTTAACGCTCCTTGCGAAATGCAAAGCAATTTAGAAAAATCTTTCTGATTCATAGAAAGAATAGTGTTTCGTGTATATGCTAATCGTTCCCCTACTGACTTCAAAAGAAAAACCTCCAGTTATTCAAAATAGGATAATATATATTCAAAACAGAATTGACAATATCCAAAACAGGATATATAATCAAAATGTACCAATAATACAAAAGCCATTATATCACGAAAAATGATAACTGAATAGGTTATTTTGTAACAGCGGTACAGAAAAAAATAACGGATAACGCTAAAGGAGGGCGAGTGGAAGTTGAAAAATAACAGAATAAGTAATCTCGCTGAATTCAGACGGTGGGTAAAAATACGGTTGGTGGAGAAAGAGATTTCCCAGAACGAGCTGGCTAGGCAGATGGGCATCCCACACGCAAGAATTAGCGAAGCAACACACGGAAAGCAGTCCGGAAACAAATACATCATTCCTATTATTGAGGAACTGGATGGAGATGTGGATGATTTTAAAGAGTTTTTAAAAGCCATTTAAGGAGGAGCGTATGAAAATGAATAAAGAGCAGTTTTTAAAAACGGAGTTCGGAGGGGAACTGGAAAGCACAATTACCGCATGGGATGATGCACTGAGCAGAAATAGAGAGGATAAGGAAGTACTGAGAACGCTGGCATGGTGTCAGGCACAGTGGGAAGTTTACCGGATGGCGATCAAACACTTTTACGGAGTGGAATATCACTTTACCAGAACGGATGAGTATTACGGTTTGTGTACCGAGGATGAGAGCGATTGGCTAATGAGAGTGAAGCGTGTGAAGCTCTTTCAAATGAAAACAATGTTTTCAAGGCAGCGAGTAACTCGCAGAGGAATCAGAATTGATGGAGTGGAGTATTGGGATGATGATTTTGTACATCTCAATCTTGGGAAAACAGTAATTGCGGAGTGTACACCTTGGCTCATTAGGGTGTACACGGAAGCAGGAACTCCACTCCATATATTCCAAAGATAAATCACTTCCTGCATTTTTCAGTATTTGCTTCGTTTTCGAGGGCTTCTTGAATGAGGCAATCAATACGTGCAGATACGATTTCATCAAAGCGATTTAGTATTGCTTGATGGGCAGCAGGGTCTGAGTTGTTCAGATATGACAATATAGCCTGAGCAAGAGGTTCTTGGGCATAGAGTTTTTCTGAAACGGATTCCTTCAATGCTTCAATATCGGTCATGGCAAACACCTCCTTTCTACGGAGATTATACCAGAAAAATTGAAAAGCGAACAGTCGAAACCGGCGTAAGCCGGTCATGCAGGGATAGCCTCCTGCATCTGATGATGACAGGCTGTAAGGTGGTGATGAGATGGGACAGATGCTTACCGCAAAGCAGGTGGCAGAGGTCAAAGGATGCAGTTATCAATATGTGAAGCGAATAATTAAAGAAGGTAAACTTCAGGCACAGGAAATCCTGAATGATAAAAACAGAAAGACCTATCTGGTGCCGCTGGAGGCTCTGGACGAGGAACTACAGCAGAAATGGTATCAGATGAATCTGGAGAACCCACCGGAGGAGATAAGCACTCCGGAGCCGGTAACGGATAAAAAGGCGGTAGACCATTTCTCAGAAAGCGAAAGGCAGGAGATTGATTTCTGGATCAGCCTTGTGGAGCAGTGGCAGCAGTACCGGATGAAGCCGGGAGTTACCTGCAAGGCAGATGTTGATAAGAAATTCGTTACATTATGCGGACTGGAATATCCGGACAAAGAGATTTCTGTTGATATCATGTACCGGAAGTGGAAAGCGGTTAAAGAAAATGATTTAGACGGTCTCATTGACAAGAGGGGCAAATGGAAAAAGGGAACCAGCAGCATTGATGATACGATATGGCAAGCGTTTCTGTATTTCTACCTTGATGAGAGCCAGCATCCGATCCAGAAGTGCCTGGACTACACCAAGATGTGGGCTCAGGAAAAAAGACCGGATTTATACACCGACATTCCAAGCTATTCCGCTTTTTACCGCAGACTCAACAACGAGGTGCCGGAAGGCGTCAAGGTGCTGGGACGTGAGGGACATAAAGCCTACAATGACCGCTGCGCTCCGTTTATCCGCAGAATTTATGAGGATATCGAAAGCAATGAGTGGTGGATTGCTGATAACCATACCTTTGATGTCATGGTAAAGGACAAGAATGGAAACATCCACAGACCTTATTTGACAGCATTTCTGGATGCACGAAGCGGTATTTTTACCGGATTCCATATTACATACAATCCCTGCTCCGAGGCTACACTGATAGCACTGCGGAAGGGAATCCTCAAATATGGCATACCGGATAACATCTACGTGGATAATGGTCGAGAGTTCCTGACCTTCGATATCGGAGGTTTGGGACACCGTAAGAAGAAACCAAAGGATGGCGAGGAGAAATTTGAGCCACCGGGAGTATTCAAGAGACTTGGCATTAACATGACAAATGCGATTGTCCGGAATGCGAAGGCAAAAATCATCGAGAGACGGTTTGAGGATGTTAAAAATGACCTTTCAAGGCTTTTTAATACCTACACCGGAGGAAGTGTGGTGGAGAAGCCGGAGCGATTGAAATTCGTACTGAAGAAAGACCAGATTTATACGGATGAGGAATTTGAGGAGTATGTGACAGCGGTTCTGGAGTGGTATTTCAACATGGAAGCCTACAACGGAGCTGTGGAAGCCGACAAGGGAAAATGCAAGATGGATGTTTTCAACGAGCATCTGAAACGGAAACGTGTGGCATCGGCTGAGGAGCTTAATCTCATGCTGATGAGAAGCACTAGACCGCAGCAGGTTACAAGGCGAGGAGTTCACTTGGATATTGGAGGTGGACGCATCGACTTCTGGAATGATGATTTTGTACATCTGATGCTCGGAAAGAAAGTTTACTTCCGTTATGATCCGGAGAATTTAAGCGAGGTCAGAATTTACGATCTGGAAGACCGTTACATTATGTCAGTACCTGCAGACAATACCGCAGTTCTTTCCTACAATGCCAGCAAGGATGATGTCAAGGCAGCGATGGCGAAGACCAGAAGGCTGGAGCGTATCGCAAGGGAATACAAGGAAAACGCTATTCTGGCAGATGTGGACAAGATTACTGCAATGGAGCTTGTGCTTAAGCAAGCCGAGCGAAACAAAGCGAACTATCAGGGCAAACCGAATCCATCCCTGCTTGAGGTTCAGAGGGCAGACGAAGAACCAGTATTCAAGAAAGTGGTTGGCGGTGCAGACCTTGATGTAATGAATAGAAATGCAGCCATAAGGCGAGGAGGTAAATGATGAGTAAACAGTACAACACAAAGCTTCAGGAGAGATTAGAGAAGTTCCTGAAGGACGAAAATTTGAGTCAGGCAAAGGCAGCCCCGATTCTTGGAATCAGTCAGGCAGCACTCAGCCAGTACCGCAGAAGTATGTACGATAAGGGCGATATTGAAGCGGTGGAAAATAAGCTGAAGGAGTTCTTTCAGATTCAGGAAGAGAAAACACAGAATGCGCAGAAAGCGGAACCTTTCAGAACCAAGACTTCAGCCGGGTACATACCGACAACCATTTCCGAGGAAGCGTACAAGCTGATCCGGTACTGCCAGCTGGAGAAGGGAATTGTAGTTATTGATGGGGATGCCGGGATCGGAAAGACGAAAGCAGCAGCCAAGTTCCTGCAGGACAATCCTTCAACAACAGTTTATGTGAAAGCAACACCGAGTACCGGCTCAACAAGAAGCCTTTTAAAGATGATTGCAAAGACATTAAAACTCCCTGAAAACCAGCGCACCGAGGATTTATCGGTATCCATTCAGGAGAAGCTCAGAGAGACTGATAAGGTTATCATTATTGATGAAGCACAGAATCTTAAATTCCTCACTCTGGAAGAAATCAGAGGGTGGGTAGATGAAGATATATTTACCGGAAAGCCGGGTATTGGAATCGTACTCATCGGAAATGTGGAAGTCTACAATAAGATGCTCGGAAAGCAGGAAGCAATTTTCGCCCAGCAGTTTAACCGCACGAAGCTCCATGGAAGGTATCGCACATCGGATATCCAGAGAGAAGACGTTGTCAAATTCTTCCCGGTGTTGGAAGAGAAGGGAATGCAGAAAGAGATTGACTACCTTCTGAGCATCAGCCACAGCAAATGGGGAATTCGTGGAATGGTGAGTGTGTTCAATAACGCAGTCAACAACGAGGATATTTCCTTTGAGGGGCTGGAAAAAATGGCAAATACAATGGGAATCCGCTTCATATAGGAGGGCAGGACATGGAAAAGTGTTATATCGTGACTGTGATATGCCTGACGCTGATTGTACTGGCATATATCGGGAATAAAAAGGACAAGAAGTAAGAGAAAACGGAGGTAAATGCAAAATGAAGAACCCTAAAGAAAGAAGTACCGCAATTTTGGTCGGTGTAGCTGCTGGTGCAATCTTGATGGCTCTTATGTTTATGATTGTATTCGGCTTTCATACTGGAATAGCCGGTGTGGTACTGGTATTGCTGATTGTTGCAGTATCTGCAATATCAGGATGGTTAATAGGATGGAATCAGCGTATCAAGAGGAGTAACTATTACTCATACATGAAAGGGTACCGTGAGGGATTGAAAAAGAAAACACTGATCATTAGGCATCCGGTATGCGAATGCAAATTCACGCTTCCGGATAGATAACAATGTGCCGGGGCTTATGCCCCAGCCTTAATGCAGCCACTGAATGGTGATGGTCACAAGCCCATGAAATGCAGAGTGAGGCAAAACTGAATAAAAGGAGGATTCAGGCATGGTGGTATGTCCTAAGTGCCGGAAACCATACACTGGACGTCCGGCATTGTCGAGGGTGGATAATAAAACGGATATCTGCCCGGATTGCGGTATGAGAGAAGCTATTGAGAGTATACCGGGGATGAATGACAGAAAGAGAATTGATCCGGCAGAACGCACAAGAAGGTTGGTACAATCCACCGGAAACCGATGGGCGATGGAAAATTTCAATGCAACACACAGTTGAGGTCGGGAGGTGATGAGGTGCCGGGAAAGATTACGGTGAGGAATTACACCACACTGACAGATTATGCAGCATTGCTACGAGCTGGAATGTACCTTGCTGGAAAGAAGGAAGAGGCAGAAGATAATGGATTCCGGTTTAAGGTTACAGAGAGTGAAAGGCATGGTGTAGTGGTAAAGATTGCGGAGGTGGATAAGTGAAGAATGGAAAGAAGCCGACACTGGCACAAAAGAAGTTTCTGTAGGATACTGGGCTGGATTCTGAAAAGTGGCTGATTGTTAAGGACACTCCAGAGGAGATGGTCATTGTCAGCAGAATTGCCCTGCAGAGGAGGAGTGGAAAAACAAAGACTATCAGAAAGGCGAAGAAATGAGCGAGAAATCAGATGTTAAGGTTCCGGAGGAAATTCGGAAAGGATGGGAAGAGGCAATGCTGTGTGCAAGCCTGATCCGGGACGGTAAAGCCAAGATTATGATTGCAACCAGAAAAGACGGTACCACGTACCGATACACGAAGCCAAAGTAAGGAGGTGCAGGATGGTATTAAGAGAAGAAATGTACTTTGAGCCGAGAACGATCAGTCCGGGAGGAAGCATCCGCTGGTTCGGAGCGACCTATTCGGCAGATCCGATGCTCTGTCATACGGAGCAGACGGTTTATATCAGGGATAACGGAAAGATGCTGTTCATCTATGAGTTAAACAGTGACAAATTATCCGAAGAGGAAAAAATCGAAGCAGTGTTCACACTGATCTGTAAGATTGAAAAGCCGGAAAAGGGACACCGGTATGGCAGAAAAATTACATAAGGGGCATTTGCCCCTCTTAATGCAGCCACCGCAAGGTGATGGTCACAAGCCCATAAAATGCAGAGTGGGAGAGGAGAATGGCATGATAGCAAGGATTATACGGACAATCCTGCAGTATCCGGTTGGAGCTGAGGTCGGCTTTACGGATGAATTTACAACAGAATACCGGACTGTGACGGGATATCAGTACAGTCATGGAGCCTTCTATGTGATCTTCTCTGAAAGAAGCATGGTACACATGAACCGGCTGGATGAGCTGGTTGTGTCAGTAAAAATCAAAAGGAGGGCACGAGATGCAAGCAAGCAAAAAAGTGACTAAGGGTGGTGGAGTGACCATCCCAAGAGGTATCCGTCAGGAGACCGGCATTCTTCCGGGAGTTCCGGTTGACATTACAACGAATGAAGACGGCATCCACATTCAGAAGCATGTTCCGGCTTGTTTCCATTGCGGAACGGTGGATGATGTGAAAATGGTCTGTGGTATTGAGATCTGCAGGAAATGTGCAGCCAAGATTGCGGAGGTATTCAGATGATGTCAGATGTAATGGAAATCAAAGCAAAGGCTGACCGGTTAGTGGAGCTGACCAGCCAGCAGAGTGTAATCAAGGCAGAGATTGACGAGATCAAAGCGTGGTTCGAGAAGCTGGCAACGGATGACCTGAGGGACACCAAGAAAAAGACCATTGACTATTGGGGCAGCAACAATTCCAAGGTTGTGGTCGGAAACAGCGAGACTGTAAAACCGGTCTCCATGACAATGGTTAAGAAGTTGCTGGGTGATGTGTTCGGGGATTTTGTGAAAGAGGATACCACATACAAGATGACGGAGCCATGCAAGAGACTGTTTACCATGATGTTCATGGGCAATTACACCGAGGGAAGCTTGGACGAGACAATCAAGGCAATCACAGCTGATGAGAAGATCCAACGTACCCTGAAAAAGAAGCTGAAGGGCAAGTATGAAAAGGATACGGAGACATTGATGAAGCTGGTGGGGCTGCCGGAGCAGGAAGCCAGCGACTGGGCATATCTGACTGCGGAGATCATCAACTGGGAATGGATGCTGCAGATATTAAAGTCAGCAGAGTGGAAAGGAACACCGCAGGAGGCGGTTGAAATCATCCGGGCAGCCATTATCGTGGATGAGGGCATCAAGGTAACGGTGGAGGCTGAGAAAACGGAATAACCGGAAAGGAGAGGCAGATGAGAGCGATAGAGCAGTTTCAAATCAGAAAAATATATGCCATCGGCAATGCACTTGGCATTAAGGCATCCGGCAACGAGGATGAACTCCATGTGCTGGTGGGAGGTGTGACCGGAAAAGACTCTATAAAAAGTCTTACATACCAAGAGGCTTGTACAGTGATTGCACGTCTGGAGGAGCTGCAGGGTAAAACTGCCTCTCCAAAGCCGAGAAGCAAAATGCCGAAGGAACATCAGAGCAGACCGGGCGGAGTCACATCCGGTCAGCAGAAAAAAATCTGGTTCCTCATGTATGAGCTTAAGAAATACGATGAGGTGCCAAACGATGTGCAGCTGGGGGACAGACTTTGTGCGGTCATCAAAAAGGAATTTGGTGCGGATGCCATTGCCAAGAACCCGTTTGCATGGATAACCTTTGAGCAAGGGAATAACCTGATCGAGATTTTAAAGAGATATGTGGCAAGTGCCAGAAAGAGAGGCGAGGCATAATGGACTTGCTGGAAAAGGTGCAAATGGAAAATCTGGACGAGGAGCAGAAAATGCTTGCGGAACTGATTGGGCTGGAGGCTTTCAAGAGCCTCGTGAGGGATTTTAATGGCACTTCCATCTACATTCCGAAAATTGAAAGTCTGGAAAAAGCGGTTCGTGACGAAATGATTAAAGAGGAGTTTGACGGAGGAAATTACAGAGAACTGGCTCTGAAATTTGGATTGACAGAAACGTGGATTCGCAATATAGTTTTAGACAAAGCAAAAGAGATAAAAGCCAGACCGATAGATGGTCAGATGAATCTTACGGACTTCTTAGAATGAATATATTTTCTTAAGTGCTTTATTTTAATATTTATGATTTAGGAGATACACTTGTGTTAGACACGCAGGTGTATCTTTTTTTGTGTGAGGTGAGAGGATGAGCGAATGGATTATAACTACAGCAATCACATTGGGAATTGGAGTGATTACATATTTTCTGAAACGCACCATGAGTCAGGTTGACAAGCATGGAGAGGAGATCAGAAGGATAGACAATGAGAGGGTTACTAAGACAGATCTGAAAGAAAGCACCGAGGAATTAAAAAAAGACATCCGGCAGATTCGGGAAGACTATACACCCAAGAACGTGCATGAAAAAGATTTTGACGAATGCCGGGCTGATATCAAACAGATCAAAGCAGAGTATCTGACGAAGGATGATTTTATACGGGAAATGAACAAGATGGACAGAAAGCTGGATCAGATGCTGGAACTTATGCTGAAGAAGTAGGAGGTCGAAAAGATGAGCAGAGAAACAGAAAAAAGGCAGCTTCGGGCTGGCAACTTTACAATGAACAATGGCAGGGTGCTGTCGACAATAAACCTGCTCCGGGAAAAATACAATGCACTCCGGAGTGTGGAGAAGGCGGTCAGCTACGAAGGCATTGAAAAGCAGGAATTTGTAGACAGCGTTAATTTCCTTGCAGAAGAGGGCTATATCTACCTGAGGGATATTAAAACACGTGAAGATGCATCTCTTGCGGACTGTGATTATCAGACACTGGAAGCCAAAGTCACAGGAAAAGGCATCCGGCTCCTGGGCGGTGGGATTACTGATAACATGGTTGATCTTGGCAATTAATGATGGAACAGAAGGAGAGAAGACGCAGCACCGGCAAGGTGGACAGATTACCGCCAGAACTGAAGGACACTGTGGAGCAGATGCTCCTGACCGGTTGCACATATAAAGAAATTGTTGCATTTCTGAAAGAGAATGGCGAAGAAATGTCACAGATGGCGATCTGTACTTATGCAAAGAAGTATCTTGCCACTGTGGAGATGATAACGGTGGCACAGAGCAATTTCTCCATGCTGATGGATGAAATGAGCCGGTATCCGGATCTGGACACTTCGGAGGCACTCATCCGTCTGGCGAGCCATCATGTCATGAATGCCCTTACCAACGTGGATGAGGAGCAGATGAAGGAAGTGCCGATTGAGAAGCTGATCAAGGAGACCAATGGTCTCATCCGGGCAGCTGCTTATAAGAAGCGGATTGAAGTACAGAATCGTGATAATTACGAAGCCGGACTGGAGGCAGTCAAGAGCCTTGTATTTGAGGCTATGGCGAAGGAAAATCCGGAACTCTACCGTCAGGTGAGTGCATACCTGAACAAGAAGAAAAACGAAGGACTGGAGGGATAAAAGGTGATGTGGTATGTGATTCAAGTTATGACCGGCAAGGAAGATGATATTGCCGGGAAATTGAAAGAGCAGGGCATTCGGGCTCTTGTCCCGAAGGAAAATCGTCTGATACGCTCCGGAGGTTCATGGTCACAGAGAGAATACATCCTATTTGCTGGATATGTATTCCTGAACATGAATTACAATGCGGATAACTATTACAAGGTTAAGGGGATTCCGGGAGTGATCCAGTTTCTTGGAGACAGCAGGAATCCATCAAGACTTTCCTATCTGGAGGCAGAGTGGATCATGCTGCTGACCGGGGAGAACAACCAGCCGATTGAGCCTACAGTGGTCAGGGCTCTGGGCGATGGAAATTATGAGACTGTGAAAGGAGTTCTTGAAAAATTTGAAAACCGCATCATCAAGTATGATAAGCGGAGCAGGAAAGCAACCTTTGAGATTACGATCTGTAATGAGAAAAAGGAAGTCCAGTTGAGTATCCGGCTGGAGGAAGATGAGGAACTAAGCCTTGCCGGGGCTGGCAGGGATGGGGCAGAGGGTGCAGCACAAGCGGTTTTGAAAGAAGCCACCTGATGGCATACGGTTGATTCGTCCCGATGCCGGAAGCTGGCGGACATAGAGAAAGGGAACTGAGCAGAAAAAGTACACTGGTTGGGTGGCGAAGCCTACCCATCGGGCTTGTTCTGGCAGTTCTCTTTTTTGAATGGTGTAAAAACACCGTTTAAAAACACGCTAAACCCATTTAAAATCGTTTGAATGATGAAAGTGGGGGAAATTATCGCTGAAACACAAAAATGCAAATATGGGGCAAATATGAGCCTTAAAATTTTACGAAAAGGCAGGTGGTGGGTGTGCGAGCAGGAAAAAAAGAAAGCATCGGTGTTCTGATCGGAGCGATGGCAGAGGCTGAGAGCAAGAGCTTCTATGATGATACCGAGGCTGTTACAAGCGATTTAAAAAGCCTTTTAAACATCTTTTTAAAAAAGGACAGTTCTTCGGAACGTGTGCAGATTTTGAAAGATTATGAATCCGGAGCACCGCTTACCGGAAAAGGAGGCATCCGCCAGAGGCTGGGAGCCATTGATATGGAATTTTTCGGCAGGGCATACTTTCCACATTATTTTTCCAGACCATCCCCTGAATTTCACCGGGAACTGGATAATATATGGCAGCAAGGAGTTTTGAAAGGGGAATATCCGACTACACCGGCAAAGGTAAAGAAGATCAGCCGAATGAATGGAACCAAACGAGTGGTCGCAGCTCCACGTGGACACGCAAAGTCCACGAGCCTTACTTTTAAAGGCAGCATTCATGCCATAGTTTATGAATACAAGCATTATCCGATTATCATATCCGACAGCTCAGAGCAGGCTGAGGGATTTCTCGATAACATCAGGGTAGAGTTTGAGGAGAACGAAGCTCTGAAGGAGGACTTCGGGAGCCTGGTCGGAAAAGTCTGGAGAAGCAACGTACTGATCACAAGCACCAACATCAAAGTTGAGGCAATCGGATCGGGAAAGAAGATCCGAGGCAGAAAACACAGAAACTGGAGACCAGACCTTCTGGTTCTGGATGATATTGAAAATGACGAGAACGTCCGGACACCGGAGCAGCGAAAGAAACTTGAAAGCTGGTTTTTAAAAGCTGTTTCAAAAGCCGGTGATGATTACACGGACATTATCTATATTGGAACATTATTGCATTATGACAGCCTTCTGGCGAAAACCCTGAACAATCCGGGATATAAAGCCATTAAATACAAGGCGGTCATTTCTTTTTCCAACGAAGAGGATCTATGGAAGGAATGGGAGGAGATTTACACAGACCTTTCAAACGAGAACCACGAAGCCGATGCGAGAGAGTTTTTTGAAAGGCACCGGGAGAAGATGTTGGAAGGCACGGAGGTTCTGTGGGAGGAGAAACTGTCTTATTATGATCTGATGGTTATGAGGTTGACAGAAGGCGAGGCATCCTTCAACTCCGAGGAACAGAACGAGCCTATCAATCCGGAAGACTGTATTTTCAATCCTGAATGGTTTGAATTCTATAATGAAGCAGAGATCGACTTCAAGAACCGGGACTTCCTTTTCTTTGGCTTTGTCGATCCGTCACTTGGAAAGACCAAGCACAGCGACTTTTCCGCCATCATCACGCTGGCGAAGCACAAAGTATCCGGGTATATGTATGTCATAGATGCGGATATCGAACGCAGACATCCGGATAAAATTATCGGTGACATTCTGGAGAAGGAGAAGATGCTCCGCAGGGATTATGGCAGGGGCTATAAGAAGTTCGGAGCTGAGACGGTGCAGTTCCAGTGGTTCCTGAAGGAAGAATTGGCAAAGGCATCTGCAAAAGCTGGGTTATACCTTCCGATCGAGGAGGTACCGCAGACCAGCGATAAGACAATGCGTATACAGACGATGCAGCCGGATGTAAAGAACCATTACATCAAGTTCAATAAAAGGCACAAGAGACTGCTGGAGCAGATGGAACACTTCCCGATGGGAGCGCACGATGATGGTGTGGATGCTCTGGAAGGATGCAGAACGATTGCCAAGAAGATGAAACGGTTCCGGGTGCTGGATAAAGGGAAATTAGGATTGTAGGAGGTAACGGTCATGCCGGTTATTTATATGGACAGGGCTTCCATTGAAAGCCTGACAGAAAAAGATATCCGTGAGATCATCGATGAGAACAGCACGGATGTAAAATACGGAATGCTGCATGATTACTATGTTGGCAATCATAGAATCCTTGGAGAAAACAAGAAGGACAGCACAGCTCCGAACAACCGTCTGGTCAATAATATGGCAAAATACATCACGGATACCGCCACCGGTTACTTCGTGGGTGAGCCGATTGTCTATGACTCCCAGAATGATGAATACCTGCAAACAGTGCAGGATATTTTTGATTACAACGATGAGCAGGATCACAACATGGAGCTGGCGAAGCAGTGCAGCATTTGCGGAAGCTGCTTTGAAATGCTCTATCTGGATGAGGATGCCAAGATAAGGCTTGCGAGGGTTCCGGCTGCTAACGGAATTATGATTTGCGAGACGGACAGTGGATTTTCCACTCCGATGGCATTTATCCGAACCATTATTTCAAAGGATAAGGATGACAACGTAATCAGGAAGGTGGAGTTCTGGAATTCCAGTCTTGTGATGCGATTCCAGTCATTGAATAATGGATACCTGAACATGATAGCAGTTGAGGAACATTACTGGCAGGACGTTCCGTTTGTGGAATACATCAACAACGAGGAAAGGCTTGGAGATTTTGAGGGTGTCATTACGGAGATTGATGCCTATAACAAGGTGCAGAGTAACACTGCAAACTATTTCCAGTATAATGATGATGCCATTTTAAAGGTTTTAAAACTTGGAGATGTCAGCAGTCAGGACATTGCTGACATGAAGGAAAAAGGAGCTATCATTCTGGAGGATGGAGGAGATGTGGACTGGCTTCTGAAGACGATTGATGATACTGCACTGGAAAATTATAAGAACCGGCTCCGTGAGGATATTCACACTGGAGCCAATGTGCCACATATGTGTGATGAGTCTTTTGGAGGAAACCTATCCGGAGTGGCTATATCCTATAAATTATGGGGACTGGAGCAGATATGTTCGATTAAGGAACGGAAGTTCAAGAAAGGACTGCAGCGCAGGATTGAGCTGATCACAAATATCTTGAACATCATGGGGCACAATTATGATTACAGAGACATTGTTCCAAAATTCCGCAGGAACCGTCCTCAGAATGATATGGAAACAGCACAGATTGTCACGATGCTGGCAAATGACCTTTCAAGGGAGACCAGACTGCAGCTGATGCCAGGTGTTGAAAATGTTCAGGATGAGCTGAGAAAACTGGAGGAAGAAAAGAACAAGGAGCAGGAAGACTTCGGAGTATATAAGAATTTTACCAAGGCTTTTCAGGGTGCAGCTGACAGAACGGAGGCGGTAACGGATGAGCCAGAAGGAACGTAACGAGTGGATTGAGCGAGCCAAGCAGAGGGTTCTCAATAATGCAGAGATTACAGACCAATCCGTAAAAGAGATAATGTTTCTCTTTGATGAAGCAGCATGGACGCTTGAAACGGAAATCAATTCTATGTTTCAAAAATATGCCACGGAGAATGGTCTGACGAATGCAGAGGCTTCCAAGCTGCTGACCGGAAGTGAATATTCCCGATGGAAAAAGGGGATTGAAGAATACCTGAAGGAAGCTGAAGGGGATTCCAAGACACTTCTGGAACTGAACACGCTGGCAATGAAGTCGCGGATCAGCAGGAAGGAGCAGATGCTTGCTAGCGTTTACCAGACAATGATAACACTGTCGAGGGATACGGAAACGAAGATAACAGATCTGCTGGGTGATATGTTCAAGACCAATTATTACCGGGGCTGTTATGATGTGCAGAGCATCCTTGGTGTTGGATTCAATGTTTCCAAGGTAGATGTGAAGATGCTCCAAAGGATACTGAAGCATCCGTGGTCTGGAAAGAATTACTCGCAAGCACTGTGGGAAAATACTGATAAACTTGCCACTCTCGCCAAGAGAGAGCTGACGATGGGATTTATGAATGGCTCCAGCGTACAGAAGATGGCAAAGGAAATCAATGATGTCATGGGCAAGGGACGCTATGCTGCAGAAAGGCTTGTCCGGACGGAGAGCAGCTATTTCTCTAATCAGGGAGAACTTGCTTCTTATAGGGAAATGGGAATTCAGGAGTATACTTTTCTTGGAGGTGGTTGCGAAATATGTATGGAATTAAATGGACAATCTTTTCCGCTGGATGAGGCAGAGCCGGGGCTTAATCTACCACCGATTCATCCGAATTGTAAATGCACAATCAAGGCAAAAGCAAAGATTGATTTATTTAAAGACCGGGAAGGAGTGAATCCACTGGAGAGCAATCCGAAGTTTGAGGAGTGGAAGAAGAAATATGTTGACACTCCAGCTCCGGAACCTATAATAAAACTATCAGAGAATGAACAGCACGCAATAAATAGCTATATAAGCAGCGAGGCATACACGTGGAATGACAAGCTGAGAAGGGGCGTCAAACTGACGAAGGAAGAAAAGAAACAGATTAGCAATCTGGATTCAGCTCTTCAGAAGATGCCGACCTATCAGGGAGTGTTATATCGCTCTGTTTCTGATTTTGGAATACCAGATGTGCAGGAGTTTATTGTGGGGCATAAGCCCGGTATGGAAATTAGTTTTCCTGAATTTCTTTCAAGTTCCACTGAGGTATATGATGACAGTTTCCCGATTCAGTATGTTATTACATCAAAGACCGGGCGAGATATACGGAAATTTAACTCTCAGGAAAAAGAGATTTTGTTTGAAAGAGATTCGATGTTCTACATATCCAAGGTGGTTAATAACGTGATTTACATGGAGGAAATATAATGAGCAATCCATATTCAGATAAACGGTGGAGTGATGCACCGAAACCAGTTAATAGCGAGTGTAATTCGTGCAAATATCATTACGGATTCGGAAAATGCGAGAAACATCCGGAGGGAATACCAAAGGAGAAGCTAAAACAGTCTTTTCCGGGTACCGGAAATTATAATAAAAAATATTGCGAACACAAGAGCAAATAAGCACCCAGCCGGGTGCTTATTTAATTGCAAAAAATATGGACTCAAGCATCGTTTAAAAGCATTTTAAATGGTGCTTTTGTTATACAAAATTTAGACCAGGAGGTAAAAAAAGATGGATGGAACAACCACCATGCAGGGTACTGAGCAGGAAGTTCAGAACACTGCAACAGAAACGCAGGGACAGCAGACAGCGGAAAGTACACCGGAGAAAGTAAGTACCCTCCAGAAGTTTATTGATGGACTTTTTGGCGGTGGAAAGAAAGCTGAAGGGACTGAACCTGAAAAAAAGGATGGAGATCCTGCTGCGGAAAAAGCTGAAGAGGAGAAATCCTTCACTCAGGCAGATGTAGATGCTGCCATCGAAGCTGCGAAACAGCAGTGGTTAGATGAAGCTGCGGAGGCAGAGCGTGTCAAAAAACTCACTCCGGAGGAAAAGGCAAAAGAGGAGCAGGAGAAAAAAGACTCCGAGATTGCCAGTTTGAGAAGCCAGCTCTTGCAGAAAGAGCTGAGAGAGAGTGCGACTAAATCTCTGGAAACGGATGGATTCCCGGTTGGTCTTGCAGATGTGCTTGACTATTCCAGCAAGGAGCGCATGGAAGAAACCCTGAAGAATACCACAAAGGTTTTTAAGGACAGTCTGGCAGTGGCAATCCAGTCTCGGCTGAAGGGTAAGACACCGGAAGGACTCGGCGGAGCAGCTTCTGCTGAAAATCTGTTAAGAGACCAGATCGCAAGAAATGTCAGAGGATTATAAGGAGGAGAAAGTAAATGAATACCATTGAAACCGCAACAATTATTCAGAGCGAGTTAGACAAGGCTGCAGTGGAGCAGGCTACTTCCGGTTGGATGGAAGTAAATGAGAAGTTGGTTAAGTACACCGGTGGTGCGGAGGTCAAGATTCCGAGTCTCGATATGGACGGAATGGCTGATTATGATCGCACCAATGGATTTGTGCAGGGCAGCGTGAATTTCCAGTATGAAACCAAGAAGATGACTCAGGACAGAGGACGCTCTTTCAGTTTTGATGAGAACGATGTGGATGAGACAAATTTTGTATTGACTGCATCCACTGTTATGGGCGAGTTCCAGAGAACCAAGGTTGTTCCTGAGATTGATGCATATCGTTACAGTACCATCGCTGCAGCGTGTATCAAGAAGGGCAAGGCATCCGGAGGCTATACCGCTGATGAAGCAACCATTCTCCAGAAACTTTACTATGATATTGCAGCTGTTCAGGCGATCGTTGGACAGAACACACCACTGGTTATCACCATTGATTCCATGGTAGCAGCAATCTTAAGCATGTCCGAAAAGCTCTCAAAGAAGCTGGATATAACCAATTTCAAGCAGGGAGATGTAACTCTTAAGGTTCGCAGCTTGGATGGTATCCATCCTTTAATCCCGGTAAGCTCCGACAGAATGAAGACGGAGTACCTTTTCAAGGATGGCGTGACTTCCGGTCAGGAAGCTGGTGGTTTTGCTCCTACTGAAAACAGCAAGAGCATCAACTGGATCATCACTCCGAGAAAGGCACCTATTGCAGTGTCCAAGACGGATAAAATGAGAATTTTTGATCCGGAAACCAACCAGAAGGCAAGAGCATGGGCGATGGATTATCGTAAGTTCCACGATATCTGGATTCCTGCTCGTAAGGTGGAACAGTGCTTTGTTAATGTGAAAGAAGAATTAGCCCAGGGGGGAAAGGAGTAGACCATGAGCGAGATCGAATTAAAGAGAGCGAATGTAGTGAAGCGTGTTGATTCCGAGGACAAAGCCAAGGCTCTGGAAGCCAAGGGGTTTGTCAGAACAGATGGAACAGTTGCGAATAAAACAGAAAGTAATGCCGCATCTGAAGCTGTGATCAATGAATTGAAAGAGCAGCTTTTAAAAGCAGGAAAAGTCATTGAAGCGTCGGATGCTAGAAGGGGAGAATTGGAAAAGGAGCTGACTTCAACGAAAGAAAAGCTGGAGGAGGCTTCTAAATACGCAGAAGAAGCTGATAAAAAGATCGCTACTCTGGAAGCTGAACTTTCTGGCACGAAGGAACAGCTGGAGGCTGCTTTGAAGAAAAATAAGGCTGCAGAGAAAAAATAAGGAGGAACTGCCATGACAAAGGAGCAGGAGGACTGGTTAGTAGCGGAAGTGATGGACAGCATGAAGATGTCAGAAACGGAAGAACGGTCAGCCAGAAGGTATGTCAAAAGGGCAGTGGATAAGATCCTGATTTATTGCAACCGTGATGATCTGCCGGAGCAGCTTCTCAGCACTGCAGCACAGATTGCTGAAGATATGTTGAAGGCTGATCTGGTAAAGACCGGCGAGAAGGAAGTGGCGAGTATCAATCGTGGTGATACCGCCATTTCTTATCGTGACGGAAGTGGTAATCAGAAAGCCACTGTTGATTTTATGAAGAACTATGAAAAATCCCTTAACCGTTTTAAAAAAATAAATCTGCCGAAGGATTTAGCAAAATGACAGAAGCTGATATCCTTGCAACAACATACGAAGATACCGTGACCGTTTACAGAGCTTTCAAAGATACCCTTCCGGGTGGAGAAAGCGTTTTTAAAAGCGGTCTGGATGGAAAAGTTGTGTATGAAGATGTGGAATGCGCATTGTCTACACATACAGGTGGAAAGCTGCAACAATCGAAATCTACTGCGAAGACGGAAACAACTTTTTGTCTGTTTACCCGTCCAGAAGTTGATATCCAGACCAATGATTTCCTTGTGATCACGCACTTTGGAAAGAAAATTGAAGCGGTTGCAGGTTTTCCTGAGTGCATGAAGTCTCATAATAATATCCCGGTCAAGTTGGACAAGGAAACTGTTTAATACTGAGTATAAGCTGGAGGGGCTGGAAGAATGGGAGAAACGACTCTCACAAGCCATAGAGAGCCAGTACCCGGCTGAGTTCCGGGAGATGGTTATTGATTTGGCGGTTCAGCTTCAGGGAAAGGTCAAGGATAACACTCCGGTTAAGACTGGACACTTGCGGAATGAGTGGCACGTTGGGAGTATAGAAAAGCGAGGCAATGAATATTACATCGAGGTCTATAACAACGTGGAGTATGTCGAGCCGGTGGAATATGGACACCAGACAAGAGGTGGAAAGGGCTTTGTAAAAGGAGCCCACATGATGGAGCTTTCCCTTCAGGAAGTGCAGAAACACCTTCCCGGTTATCTCCGGGAGTGGATGAATGACTTCCTGAATACTCATGAACTTTAGGAGGTGGACTATGGAACATCCGATTATTCAGATAAAAAATGCAATCACAGCATTGCTGAAAGGGATTGATCCGGATACCGATGTCTTTTACGAGGAAATAAAAGGCACGGAAGAAAAGCATGGGCTTGATGAACCAGAAACCTATTACTTCGTAGATATCATCCCGAATGGGAACGAGACAGTCGACAGATTTTTTACGGATATGGGAGTGTTGGTTGATATTGCTTACCACGAGAAAAGCGAGAGCAATACCGCCTATTTGATTAAAGGGGCAGAGATTGATGCGGTTGTCCGCCCGGTGTTCAGTTTTGGAGACAGGAACATAACCATCAATGATGCCAATATGAAAGTATCAGACCATGTGCTGCATTACAGTTTTACCATAAACTTCCGTCAGGCACGGGAGCAGACGAATGAGTTTGAACCGATGGGAGAGCTGGAAGTGGCTATTAGAAAAGGAGTGTGATTTAAATGAGTTTAGGATTACCGAGTTTTAGCATGATTTTCAGTGGAAAGGCAGTGTCTGCCATTGAAAGAAGTGCAAGGGGTATCGTTGCCATGATTCTCACGGACGGTACCGAAGGTGGAAAAGACTTGAATATTTACAAGAAGGTGGATGAGGTTGATTTTCAGAACTGGACAGAGCAGAACTACAACTATTTGAAGCTGGTGTTCGCTGGAGCTCCGTCTACTGTCATTACAATCCGCAGAGCAGAAAATGCAGAAGGGTACAATGCTGAACTTAAGAAGCTGAAAGATCTGAAATGGAACTACCTTACCATTCCCGGTCTTGGTTCTGCCGATACAACAACAATCTCAGCGTGGATCAAGCAGTACCGTGATGATGAGAGAAAGACCTTCAAGGCGGTTCTGGCACACTGCAAGGGAGATCATGAAGGAATCATCAATCTCACAACGGAGAATATCTCCACGACCATTACCGGCGCAAAGCATACTGCAGCTGAGTATTGTGCGAGAATTGCTGGGGTACTTGCAGGGCTTTCCCTTGCAAGAAGCAGCACATATTATGTATTGGACGATATTTCTGAAGCAGAAACTCCGGACGATCCGGATGATCGTATCAATGCTGGTGAGCTAGTCATTGTCTTTGATGGAAGGAAGTACAAGATTGGGCGAGGCGTGAACAGCCTTGTCAGTTTCACGACAGAAAAGACAGAGGATGTCCGTTTTATCAAGATTGTAGAAGGAATGGACTTATACATGGATGACATCAGGGAAACCTATGAGGAAAGCTATGTCGGCAAGATCATCAATGACTACGATGGAAAGCAGATGTTCGTGGCTGCCATTGGTGCTTACCACAAAGGGCTACTCGGCAATGTGCTGGATAAATCCTATGATAATGTGGTGGCGATTGATATCGATGCACAGCGTACTTATCTGGAGAGCAGAGGAATGGATACTTCCGAGATGGATGATATTGCAGTTGCTAAAGCTAACACCGGAACAAAGGTATTTATCACTAGCAATGTAAAGTTTGTAAACGCAATGGAAGATCTGAAAATGAATGTCAATATGTAGGAGGTAAACGGATATGGAAGTTATCAGAGGTAATAAGACTCTCTCCGGAACATGGGGAGAAATCTGGATCAACGGAGAGAAGATTTTTGAAATCTCCAAAATTGAAATGAAAGTAACTGCTAACCGTGAGGATGTGCAGCTGGGAATTGATGTGGACAGCAAGATTACCGGTCTGAAGGGCGAAGGTTCTTATACCGTGAAAAAGGTATATACCAGAGCAAAGGAAATCTTGGAGAACTGGAAAAAGGGCATGGATGTCCGTGCAGAGGTTATTGCGAAGCTGGCGGATCCTGATGCTGTTGGAGGTCAGATCGAACGCTGGGCTTGTGATAATGTATGGCACAATGAGATTCCGGTTGTGAACTGGGAGAAGGGTGGAATTATCGAGGAAGAAGTTTCTATCGGATTCACACCTTCTGATCTGCAGAATTTGGATGCTATTGCGTAGGAGGTTGCTATGGAAAAAAAGAAAGAAGATATTTTCAAAGCCTTTACAGCGAAGGCTGTTCAGAGATTAAAGGATAAAAAGGTTACAAAGTACGAGACTTTATATGTTCCGAGCATTGACCAGAACATCAAGATCCGGAACCTGAACTATCCGGAAATTGTGGAATGCACGGAGATTGACGATAAGCAAGATCCGAACGCATCTGATAAGTATTGTATTTATCTGGCAGTTGTTGAGCCTGATTTAAGGGCGGTCGCAATGGAATTAAAGGATCAGGGCGAGATCAAGACCTATCCGGAAGTGGTTGATATTTTCGAGATGAATGAGATTACATCCATTGCTACGGAAATTATGAAATTGTCCGGTGTGATCGGAAGTAAAAAAGTGACGGTTGTTGAAGAACAAAAAAACTCATAGACCAAGACGGTGATTGTTATTTCCTGCATTATTATATTCAAAAAGGCTTCAAGCTGGAGTATCTGCTCCAGCTTGGGGTGGAAGAAAAATGTTTCTATTATGCATCGATGTTAAAGAGCATTGAAGAACGTGAGCAGCTGTTTTCGGGAGGTGGAGGTGGCTAAATGAGTGTTGTAGGAAGTATTTCCATCCGGGATAATGCCAGCTCTGTGCTAAAGAGCATCCGACAAGAACAGACCGCCCTCCGGAAAGATGCAGCTGAAACGAGGAAAGAGCTGCAGCGTGCTTGGGATAAAACTTACACTGCTAAGATCAATACCGAATCGGCAACAAGAAAGACGGATGGGCTAACCGGAAAGGTAAAGCAGTTAGGAAAAACAGTAATATCCCCAGTCATTAAGGCGAAGGATGCAGCCAGTGCGACAATAACAAAAGTCAGCAATGGAATTAAGACGGTTGGAAAAAAGGTGGCAACTCCGGTCATTAAGATAAAGGATTCTGCCACATCAAAAGTAAAATCAATAAAAAATGCATTAACGGGGGTGGCGAAAAAAGTAACCACACCCGTTATTAAATTGAAAGATGCAATCACTTCTAAAGTCACAAAGATAACTGGGAAGCTGAAAGCATTAGGTGGGAAGATTTTTTCCCCGATAGTAAGGCTGAAGGATGCCACAGCAAGTGGAATATCTGCTATCAGTGGCAAACTCAAGACCTTGGCAGCAACCGTGGCTATTCCAGTAACGATTGTAGCAACAGCGGTGGTGGGCGGTGCTGTAATGGAGGGAGCTGCACTGGAGCAGAGCATTGGTGGCGTGGAAACATTGTTCAAGGAGAATGCTAGTGTTGTTAAAGCCAATGCGGATGCAGCGTTTAAGACAGCCGGTCTATCTGCCAATGAGTATATGTCACAGGTCACAAGTTTTTCTGCATCACTTTTGAGCAGCTTGGGTGGTGATACCGCTAAGGCTGCAGAAGTTGCTGATATGGCTATGATCGACATGGCAGACAACGCAAACAAATTTGGCACCGACATGGAGTCTATCCAGAATGCGTATCAGGGATTTGCTAAGCAGAATTACACGATGCTGGATAATCTTAAGTTGGGATATGGCGGTACGCAGGAAGAAATGCAGAGACTGCTTCAGGATGCCAGCAAGATATCAGGTGTTAAGTATGATATCAGCAACTTGTCTGATGTTTACAGTGCTATTCATGTGATTCAGAATGAACTCGGAGTAACCGGAACAACCGCAAAAGAAGCCGGACAGACCTTTAGTGGTTCGTTCTCAGCGATGAAGGCAGCAGCAAAGAACGTTCTTGGAAATATGGCGATTGGCGGAGATATAACCGGATCAATGGAACAGTTGGTGGATAGTGCGTCGACATTCTTATTCGATAATGCGGTTCCGATGATTGGACGTGTATTCTCATCACTGCCAAGCGTGGTTAAAACTGGGGTTAAAAAAGCGGTACCGAAAATCAAGACGCTTGGAAGAGATATAGTGGTCGGATTGAAGGACGGGCTTAAGGAAATGTTCCCTTCAATGGCTCCTGTAATTGAAAACGGATTCAATGCTGCCATTACAGTTGTACCGGAATTTATTTCAGGAATTAAGAGTGTGGTTTCCACGCTTGGGTCTCTGGCTGCCGGGTTTGCACCGCTGATTCCGCAGCTTGTCTCATTTGGTAGCGGTATGACTACTACCATCCAGCAGGTAGTCAGTGCGTGCGTACCGGCTCTAACAAGCATTATTTCCACTGTACAGATGATGCTACCGGTAATTCTCCCAGTAATCCAAACAGTGGTTTCCACGATAGGAAACATCATCGGTCAGGCAGCTCCAGTCATTGCCGGTCTAGTACAAGGTATTGGAACTGTGGTTTCTGCACTGGCTCCGGTATTCAGTACGATTTTCTCTGAAATCGGAGAAAAAGTTGGAAGTGTCATTTCATTTGTCGGTGAGAGGATGGGTTTTATTCAGGAAGTCATCGGAACGGTGGCTCCATTGATTGGGGACATCATCAGCACAGCTTGGGGAGTAATTTCTCCAGTAATTGACATTGTAATAAGCGTATTTGAGATTTTATTTGGCGTGGTTCAAAAGGTATTCCCTGGCATCCAGTCAATTATCGAAACTGTGTGGGGAATCGTAAAGCCACTGGTGGAAGGAATCGGCAGCGTTATCGGAAAGATTGCAGGATGGTTTGGTTCTGTAGCAGATGCGATAACCGGTTCTGGAGGAGATTCCGGAACTGTTGGAGAAAACGCTGAAGGAGATAATAACTGGAAGGGCGGTTTGACATGGGTTGGCGAGAAAGGTGCCGAGCTTGTTGATTTGCCAAGAGGTTCCAGAATTCTTCCACACAAAGAGAGCGTTTCCCTGACGAAGCAGGGCAGTGGAGTTGTAAAAGACAGCACTGCCAACATCATGCAGAATACAGTTTTATCCGGTGGCGGTCAGGATCTGACTCCAATCATGATGATACTGACAAGCATCGATGAGAACCTGAAGCAGCTGATGGACAGAATCAAGGGGAAAGAAAGCGGCCTTGAAGTTCCGGGTTCAGGAAAGACCAAAGGGACTGCAAAAGGATTTATTGGCAGCGTGACGGTTGCCATTGCAAAACTGGCAGATGAGATCATTGTCCGTGAGGATGCGGATATTGATGAAATTGCCGACAAGGTTGCAAAGAAAGTCGTGGAAGTAGTTGTAAACATGGGTTAGGAGGTGGTCTGATGAAAACCAGAGTAATTGAATTAAGTGTAAACAACAGGAAAGAAGTTATCGAGCTGCCAATCAATCCTCCTTCTGTGGAATTCACAGAAAAACAGTTGAATCAGGCGATAACCCTTCTAAACATAGGAGAAGCCAATCTGAAGGGAGAGCGAGGGCTTAAGTACACAAAGCTGTCGAGCTTCTTCCCTTCGGAGAAGTCTCCATTTTATAAGAATGCGAAAAAGAAGCCTGACAAATATGTAGCGATGCTTCAGGAATGGAAAACCACAAAAGCAGTGGTCAGGGTAATCATAAGCGATATGAAAATCAACCTCGCAATGCTGATTGATGATTTTACCTACTCTATGAGGGAAGGTGATGGGGATATTTACTATACCATTTCATTTTCCGAGTACCGGACATTGAATGTTCCATCTGTTCAGATTACAACGAAAGTACGGAATAATGGTCTTTTGTCGAGACCTGCACCTGCAGCTGCAGGTGGATCTTATACAGTGGTTGGAGGAGATACACTCTGGGGGATATCAAAACAGAAATACGGAAATGGAAGTTCATATCCTAAAATTTATAATGCAAACAATGGAACAATTGAGGCAAGTGCTAAAAAGCATGGAAAGTCCAGTTCTGATAATGGACACTGGATTTATCCGGGCGATGTGTACACAATTCCGGCATAGGTGGTGTTGAGATGAAATTACTGACTGTAGGAAAAGATATCAGCGAACTGATCGAGCAGATCAAGTGGTCTGGTGACACAAAGCAGGTCGCACGTACAATTCAATTCACAATTGCGAAGAATAAGAAGGACAAAGACTTTCCCACGGTTGTCATTGACGAGGGTGCAGAAATCATCATGCAGGATGACAGTGGGAAGGATGTCTTTGGAGGCATTATTTTTGACATTGACAAGAGTGCCAGTTCCAAGGTGGAAACTTATCTGGCATACGATTTAATGTTCTATATCAATAATTCAGATGTCAACAAAATATTTGAAGGAACTCCGGAAACGATTGTTCCGGGGATCTGCACAGAACACGGAATTGAAAGCGGAACGATGGCTGCAACGGGAGTGAATATATCTTCTATGCCATGCTTTGGCAAGAAAGCCTATGAAGCCATTATGATGGCATACACAGCTGCAGCAAAGCAGAATGGCAGCAAGTATATTCCGCTGATGACCAATATTAACAAAGTGAGTGTTTTGGAGAAGGGGACGCTTTGTGGGGCGGTTATGACCGGGGATTACAACCTGATTGAAGCAACCTATAAAAGCACCCTTCAAAAGCTCGTTAATAGGGTTTTAATAACAGATAAAAACAACAATGTCATAAAGACGGTGGAGGATGCAGCCTCGATCCAGAAGTATGGTTTGGTGCAGAGAGTGCTGAAACAGAATGATGGAGAGGATGCTACAACACAAGCCAAGAAGATGCTGGTAACAGTGGAGTCCTCGGCAACCGTGTCCGGAGTTCCAAATGATTTCCGTGCGGTATCAGGATACTCAATCATTGTGCAGGAAACTGACACCGGGCTTTATGGACAGTTTTACATTGAAAGTGACACACATACCTTTTCGTGCGGTAAGGCTCAGATGGATCTGACACTTGCCTTTGAGAACCTTATGGATGAAAGGGAGATTGAAGAGACTACATAAAGGCAGGAGGTGGAAAGGTGTCGACAAACAGAAATATTGTGGAAATGGTCGAGGCAATCAGAAAGGGAACTGGTGGTTCCAATAGTGCTGATGGAGTGGATGGTACCTATATGGCGGATGTGTTGTCGGTAAAACCACTGACAATCAAGATGCACAATACAACTATCACAAAGAACCTTTACATCAATCCGGCACTGATGCTGAATGCTTCGGATAGTGGCGAGGACATCAAAAAGCCATTTATTACACTTTTTGAACCGCAGGAGGCTTATGAGTTCCTGAAAGAGTTTCACGAGAAGTATGTGCTTAAGAAAGGGGACACGGTTGTGGTGCATATAACCGGATCCTCTTTTTATATAGCAGGAAAGGCGGTTAAGGCATGAGTATTTTTCCTTTTATTGATTCAACAAGCACAAGCACTGAGACGAATGACGAACTGCCAATGTTGAAGGAATATGCTTATGACTTCGAAAAGAACGAGCTGCTTCTGGATGAGGGAGGACGCACCTACATGGTGGAGGGAAATGAAGCACTCCGCATCTGGATATTTAAAGCCCTGTTCACGGAGCGATGTCATTATACCGCATATTCCTTTGCATTTGGCTCAGAAATTCAGGATCAGGTAATCGGACACTCCATGAACGTGGAGATTGTCAAACTGGAAATTGAACGCTTTATCATTGAAGCTCTTATGGTCAATCCATATATAAAGCGTTTGGATAATTTTATTTTTGAAAATACTTCTACCGGGATGACGGTGAGTTTTGACTGCACCAGCATTTATGGTTCAAACACAATTCTGGTTCCGGTGAGGGAGGTGAGAGTGTAATGGATTTTAGTGCTGAAGGAATACTGGCAAGGATGAAGGCTGCGTTGAAAAATGAGGATACCAAGATGGAAGGCAGCTTCTCAATGGATAATCTTCAGGCGGTGGCTGAGGAGCTTGCCCGGCTTGATGCCATGAGGATTGTTCCTCTGATGAATACCCTGACAGACAAAGAGGAGGATATGGGTACCAGCGGAAACGAGAGGCATTATGTGAGATGGGCAAAGGAAGCCACGGATGCAGAGGGTAATGTCATTGTGGGAAATGCAAAGGTGGACACACCAAGGGATGGAACCGGGCTTGTGTCGATTGCGATTCTTACAGTGGATGCCAAGCCACCAACGGAAGAACAGATTGCATTTGTCCAGGAATACATAAACAGTATGCGTCCGGTTGGAGCTGATCCGGTTGTGGATGCTGCGGAGAACATTCCGATTGTTATTTTATGCAGCGTTGTGAAAATGTCCGGTTACACAGAAGAAACCGTGAAAACGCAGATCAGGAGCAAGATCGAGGAGTATTTCACTCAGATCGCTTTCCAAAGCGGAACAGTGTCTTTGAACTACTATAAAATCAGTAACATCATCAGTGGAGTGGATGGTGTAAAGGAAGTGGGAATCCTGAAGGTCAACGGAGCTCAGGACTCCATTACTGCAGAATACAACAAGTATTTTGCTCTGCAGGAGCTGACGGTCAATGTCACTGAATAACAGCCAAATGCTTCCAGCAAGAGTCCGCAATATGAGACAGATGAATGATGTCCTGAATGCCGAGGATATCATTCTGGCTGAAATAGAACGGATCATTGATGAGATGTACCAGAGAGCATCCTTACTCCACGAGGAGCTGATCAATGAAGAATGGCTGGAAAATAAACTGTCAGAGAGAACCGGAGCCGGTGTTGATGTTACCGGATATGCTGAGAAGTTGCTTGCGGAGATTGTTCTGGATGTGAGTGAGCTGCAGCATATCGATATGCCGGATGTCCGAAAGTTTTTGGATAAATGGGTACCGGCTCATCTGATGTATAAAATAATTCTGCTGCTGGACTACTCGGCAAGTATCGGAGAGGTCTTCTCGGTAACGGAAATGACAATCGGTTTTGATTCGCCTTACTGGAATGTCCGGAGGTTAAATGGAACATGGTTGCTGGATGGCACCTATAATCTGGGAGTCGGAAGAAAAACGGATGAATGGGGCATCAGCTACGATATGGGAGACGTCGAGGTTTTGGAAAGCGTAGAACTGGATGTGAGTGTATCTGCTACATCACAGCTGCAGGAGATGTTTACTGATGCCGGAGTGGTTATCGGCTTTGACTCGCCTTACTGGAATGTCAGGAGATTGAATGGAACATGGCAGATGGATGGCAGCTATGAGCTGAATGTGTTAAGAAAACCAGATACATACGGTCTGGCAATTGACTTGGGGAATACCAATATCGAGGAAATGACACCGGGAGGTGTTGTTATAAAGAAAGACTTGTGGCTGCTGGATGGCAGCTATCAGTTAAATGGAACAAGGATATTAGATGCCATAAGGCGAGAGGAGGAATTGTAAAATGGCAGAGAACCTTACACAGAATCAGATTATTACAATTGCAGGAAGGAAAAAGATGCTGAGAGCCAGAGCTGGAGAAATCCAGCTGCCTAAGATTGTGGGCTTTGTATTTGGTGATGGTGGTGTGGATGCGGATGGAAATGTTATCGCACCGCTGGAGGCAGAATCAGAACTGAAGAACGAATTGCTCAGAAAGAAATACGATACTTACACCATGTTGAGCGATACGAAGTGCAAGTATGAATGTGAGCTAAAGGAGAGTGAGCTTCCGGGTGCTGCGATTAGCGAAATCGGACTCTATGATGCGGATGGGGATATCGTTACCATCAAGCGTTTTACCGCAAAAGGAAAGGATGCGGATATCAGCATGACTTTCTATATCAACGATACATTTTAGGGAGGCAGGACATGGCGAAGAATTTAACGATTCAGGATGAGCCGGTTTACAACGAACAGATGGAGGTTCTGGAGCCTACCACACCGGCACATGCAGATTACTTTAATGAGCGATATGCCCAGCTTCTCAACAACGGAAAAGCCAACCGCAGGGATGCGAAGATCTTTGAGGATGACGTGAACGGTGGGAAGATGCGATTAGGCATGGAAAACGGTCATTTATATTATGAGGAACTGTAAAAATAACGTATTACGTTATAATCTAACAAAATAAGCAAATATAAAACGTAAAGTGTTATATTATGCTGGAAACGAGGTAGAAAATGTCGAAAAAGGTTTTTATTGCAGAGCAGGAAACACTGCTTGAAGTGCAGGAGCAGGTGGAAAAGCTGGTGAGAAATCTGGTACCGGATGATGCACCGATTTATGGAATGGTTATCCATGAAGCTTCCGACCTGAATCCGTCCACAAGAGTGGAGTACCTTGGTGCGAACAAGGACTTTACACCTATGAGCATGAACATGAGCACGCACGCCATGAATTATGGCTCATGGGCTGACTGGGACTGGCTGAAAGCCAATGTACCGGTTATGTGTAATTGGGATGGAGGTATTGATTACTTCTTAGATCCGGACGATTATACGAAGAAAGCGGATGGAACGAACTCTGATGCGGCTAATATTGATTATGCCGGTGATGCGATGGCAATCGTCAAGAAAATCTACAAGAAGGAATATAAGGTTGGAAATGACCGCTATGTATATTTCTGTGAAAGAAAAGTGGATGATGATTTCCATGCGGTAGGATTTAATGTACTTGGAAAAGAAAGAGATTATATGCTGATCCCGATGTTCTATGGCTCCATTGATTCCAATGGAAAGATGAGAAGTATTGCAGGGCAGTGGAGCTGCTTAACAGCCTCCGGTTCTGCTGCAGATAATGCAAACGGAAAAGCAATCGGAACTGCCGAGCAGTATACAGCAATTCAGGCAGCATCCGGCAAAGCTCTTTTCTTTGGCGGTGCATTAACGAATACATTGGCAGACATCTGTATTCTGCTGAGTAAGAGCACCGACTCTCAGACTGCTTTTGGATCAGGCATGTGTTCTACCTACGTTGAAGATAAAGCACAACATTACGGAACGAAAATCAATACAGTCATTGGCGGAGGACAGTTTTATGGTTCTAATGATAATAAGTCCTTCAATAAGATTTTCCATAGCTGCGTTATGGGGAGTTATATGCTGTGGCAGAGAGATCCGTATATGCTCCTGATTAACGGAAGAATAAAGGTGTCCCCGGATTATACCTATGACTTAACCGGGGCTAAATATCTGGATACTGGAGTGAATTTGGCAAAAAACGGATATTATGCAACAACTCAGGTGGTAAAGGATTTTGGTGCAGTGCCAAATGATGAAATCGCATGCAGTTCTGCTACTGGATACTGTGATCACACTTGGGTGAACGCAGAAATAACGGCGGTTTCGTTGCGGTTCGGCGCTTGCAACCTCGGTGCTAATGACGGGCTCTGGGCTCGCGCACTGCACCGTGTCGCTGCTAACGCCTGGTGGGACTACGGGGCGTCCAAACTTCTTCCAGCACCTGCTGCAGCGTAAGCTGCAGATAGGGGGTTTGGGGGTCTTCCCCCAACTGCTTTGTATAAAATATAGGAATGATTTTTTAAAGATCTTGAGGGGCTATCGGAACTCCCTCTCCGGCGGTTTCGCTGCGGTTCGGCAATTGCAACAACGGTGCTAATGACGGGCTCTGGGCTCGCACACTGAACAATGTCGCTGCTAACGCCTGGTGGAACTACGGGGCGTCCTGATTCTATCAAGAAACTATAAGTCCAAAATGTTACCGATAGTCATATACACCGCAGACAGTTGAAATACTGCTATATCCGCCTTTACAGGTTTTGGTGAGTGGAAATTATTCCGGTCAGGAGCTGCAAGTAGTAAGTAATGTTCGAAAGCGGCGAGGAGATAGAAGATAAAATGCATAAGTTCAAATATGACATTGAAAAAGAGACCGGCATTCCTTGGAAGAAAAAGAAAAGTTACAGATATTTATACACGCTGGCTTGCCAAAAGGGTGTTATCCTTCGGGCATTTAAGCGGATGAAGCGTGGAAAAAGTGACAGAAAAGATATTCAAATGGTGGAGGAAGATTTAGATGGATGGGTTGAGAAAATACAGAAAATTATCCAGAATACGAAGCCAGCCGGATGGAAGGTGGAAAATCCGGAACTGGAATTTAAACCACCAAAGCATAACCCGGTTATTATAAAAGAAGCTGGGAAAACAAGGGTCATATATGTACCGACAATGGTTGAATTGTGGATACAGCACGTTATTGTGCTAATTCTGGAGCCGATTATTCAAGGGAGCAGTTACCATCACAGCTATTCGTCTTTTCCCAAGCGTGGATCACATCGGGGAATGAAAGCGATGAAAAGATGGATTCAGTCTGGGAAAGGTATCCGGAATTTTGCACAGTGCGATATCCGACATTTTTATGACCATGCAAAGTATAAGTTTATCCGACCAAAACTGTTAAAACGTATCAAAGATGCTTTATTTATGTATCTGATAGATGTGTGCCTGACATGGTTTCCAGATAAGCTGCCACTGGGCTTTTATTTGTCACAGTGGCTGGCAAACTTTCTCCTGCAGGGGCTGGATTTTCTGATAAAGTGCAAGCTGAAAATAGCACACTTTATCCGGTATATGGATAATTTCACGATGGCAGATGATAATAAAAAGAAGCTGCACATGGCGATTATATTCATTAAGCAGTGGCTTGGAAAAATCAGGCTGAAAATGAAAGGTGACTGGCAGGTGTTCCGGTTTGAGTACATTAAAAAGAATGGCAGGAGAACCGGCAGGGAAGTATCGGCAATGGGCTGGCTGTTCTATCGAAATCGGGTAATCATAAGAAAGCATACGCTGATACATATTGCGAGGATAGCAAGGAAACTCAATAAAAAGAAGATGGAAAAGAAGAAATATCCATTAAGGCTCTGCAAGGGTTTTATTTCCCTGATGGGCTGGATAACACACTCTGACACCTATGAGTGGTATCTGATGTATATTAAGCCACTTATAAGCGTGAGGGCGGTCAAACGCATCATATCTAAAATGGACAAGGAGGCAAATAAAAATGCAAGGATGGAAAACAGAGAATTGCTCCTCACTGCCTGAAACGTTGGAAATGGTAAATGCCAATACTTACATCCAGAGAAGAAATATCAATCGTATCGAACGAGACAGTATGGATGGCAGCGAAGAGAAAGAAGTGGGCTATACATGCGAGTATCGTTTCCTGAGTGAAGAAGAGTATTATAATCTGATCCAGCAGGAAGAGAACACTGAAAAAGTAAACGAGAACATTCTGATCAGCATGGGAGCACAGGCAGAACTCTATGAAAAACTGCTCGCAACAGAAGAAAATCAGCTCATTATTATGAACGCAGTAGCGGAACTGTATGAAGCAAAGACGGGAGGTAATTAAGATGTTGGAACTGTATATTAAATTAGTAAAGGCTGGAAAAAGAACAATCGACAGTATTCCGGAGAAATTCAGGGACGATGTAAGAGCAGCAATCGAAGCTGCAGAAGATGCTGCGGAATAAACGATGAAATGCCGGAAAGGGTGGCTTTATGAATCTGTTGGCGGTGATAGACCTGTTGTGTGACATCACTACTCAGCAATCGGATCTGCTGAGAAAACTCGTGACTGAATTAGAACACACAAAGCAGGTTTCCCAAGAGGTCAAATCGTATTACAGGGAGGCTTTTGAAAACATAGAAAAGCAGTTGGATGTCAGTGAGTATAACTGTAGAAGAATTGAATAGTTGATAAACATTCAGGAAAATGTTGACGGGGTTTTTCTTGTAAATGAGGAGTCTGAAACAAGGCTCCTTTTTGAATGCAGCAAAGGTGTTTAAAAGGGCTTTCAAAGCCCTTTTTTAAATACAAAAAAATATGGAAGGAGACGCAGAAAATGGCAAGTTTAAGCAATGCAGTAACTATTATCGTGGTATTCGCAATCCTGATCCAGTTCCTTGTGGACAGAGTGAAGGAGCTTGTGGGTGACAAGGTAATGAACATCGTTAAGGCACCGGTATGGGCGGTAGCTTTCGGAGCGCTTTTTGCTTTGATGTTCGACATTGATTTCTTTGCTTTGATGGGCTACAGTTCACAGCTGCCTATTATTGCAAAGGTGATTACCGGCTTAATTCTTTCCTCCGGCTCTACCGGAGTACATGAGCTGGTAGCCAAGTTAAGGGAAAGCAGAGTGGACAGTTAGGAGGTACACAATGGGAAAGAAACGTATTTGTTTAGATCCAGGGCATTATGGAGAAAAATATAATGCCGGGGTCGTTTCTGGATATTATGAATCAGCGACAGTCTGGAAACTGACACAGTATGAGAAGGAATATCTGGAGCAGATGGGAATTGAGGTTCTCGTAACCAGAAGTAATATCAATGAGAATCCGGATCTGACAGCCAGAGGAAAAATGGCTGCCGGATGCGATCTGTTTGTGAGCAACCACACAAATGCCTGTGGTACTGAGGTAGTAAACAGAGCAGTGGCGATTCATTTTACAGATCGTAATGAAACCTTGGTTGATGATCAGTCCAGAGAATTTGCAGCACAGATTGCAAAGGTTATCCAGAACACAATGGGCGTGGACGGATATCAGATTTATTCGAGATTATCCGACAATGACAGAGATGGAAATGGAAAGAAAGACGATAACTACTATGGAGTGCTGAATGGCAGCTTCTTAGCCGGAGTTCCGGGCGTTATCGCAGAACATTCTTTCCATACAAATACTGAAGCTTGTAAATGGCTGATGGATGATAGCAATCTTCGTAAGCTGGCGAAGGCGTGTGCAGAATGCATGGCATCCTTTGTGGGTGCATCTGTGACAGTGGATACCGGTATTCAGGCGGTAGAGTTTGCGAATATGGCAGATACTGATATCGTGAAGCGAGTTGGCGAGTTATGTACTGCTGATATGAAGAACACCGGCATCCTTGCCTCTGTGTCAGCAGCACAGTTTATTCTGGAATCAGGATATGGAAAATCAGTGCTCGCACAGATGGCAAATAACTGCTTTGGAATGAAGTGCTCGTTATCCGGAAACACTTGGTCTGGAAGCTCATGGGACGGAACGAGTGAATATACCAAGGAGACGAAGGAATATGTAAATGGAGAGTATGTAACGGTTACAGCTGCATTCAGGGCATATCCGAATGTCGAAGCATCTATTGCTGATCATTCCGCATACCTGCTGGGTGCAAAGAAAGGCGAAGCACTTAGATACGCTGGTTTGAAAGGCGAGAAGGATTACAAGAAAGCGGTTCAGATCATCAAGGACGGTGGCTATGCAACTGCTCCGGATTATGTTAACAAGGTGTGCAGTATCATTGAAAAATACAATCTCACCGCTTATGATCAGCAGAAACAGACAACAGCAGAAAGCTGGTATCGTGTCAGAAAGAACTGGAGCGATGCCAAGAGCCAGATTGGAGCGTACCATTCGCTTGAATATGCAAAGACTTGTGTAGACAAGAATCCTGGTTACAGTGTGTTTGATGAAGCAGGTGTAAATGTATATCCTGAAAATGTGTTTGCTCCTTATATGGTGCGTGTGAAAATCAGCGATTTGAAGATGAGACTTGGAGCAACCATTGACACTGCTTCTGTTGGTCACATCCCGGTGGGCTCGTATACCATTGTGGAGGAAAAGTATGGAAAGGTAAGCAAATCCGGTGAGGAAGGCTTGTGGGGACGTATTAAGTCTGAACAGCCTTACAACGGAAAATATGTTCCGGTCTGGATCTGCCTTTCTTATACCGAGAAAGTGTAATAGGAATGAGTTTTGTCCGGGGGCTGAAATGCTCCCGGATTACCTGATTGAATGCCCCAACATTGAAAATCAGGAGGAAGAAGAATGAACAGTTTTATTGCATGGATTGGTGGAAAGAGGTTGCTTAGAAAGGCGATTATTGAAAGGTTCCCAGAGGAAGGCTTTGACAGATACATTGAGGTGTTTGGTGGAGCCGGATGGGTGCTGTTTGGCAAGGAAGTGGGAAAAGAACTGGAAGTATTTAATGATGCAGACAGCAACCTTATCAATTTGTACCGCTGCATCAAATACCACTGTGAGGAACTGCAGAAGGAACTTAACTGGCTGGCAATTTCAAGGGAACAGTTCTTTGACAATAAGAGCCAGCTGAATGCCAGAGGGCTTACAGATATCCAGAGGGCAGCACGATACTTTCATATTATAAAGGTGAGTTTCGGAGCTGACAGAAAGACCTTCGGAACGAATAAGAAAAACCTTACAAATTCGATTGAATATCTGGCAGAGGTGCAGGAGCGTTTGAAAAATGTGGTCATTGAGAACAGGGATTTTGAAAGCCTGATCCGGGTGTATGACAGACCGGGAGCATTGTTTTACTTAGATCCGCCATATCATGGCACCGAGAAATATTATGAAGGAGGGTTTTCACATGATGACCATATTCGTTTAAAGACCGTTTTAGATGGGATTAAAGGAAAGTTTATTCTTTCCTATAATGATGATGAATTTATCCGTGATTTATATAAGGATTATCACATCGAGGGAATAAGCAGGAACAGCAATCTAACGAACAAACTGAATGCTGATACATTCGATGAAGTAATCATCAAAAACTTTTAAACATTATTTTTTTTAGGGTATAAATAACGCAATACGTTATATTCTAACAAAACAATATTTAAAATTATGCCTCGTGATAAACTAAATAAAGGGGCATAAAATCATGGTTAAAATTCATCTATCAAGACTGCTTGGCGAGAAAAGATGGACTCAGAAGGATTTGGCTGATGCTACTGGGATTCGTCCGTCAACTATCAACGAATGGTATCATGAGCTTGTTCCTCGTTTGAATGTAGACCACATAGATAAAATCTGCGAGGCTTTAGACTGTACGATAACTGATCTATTGGAATACATACCAAATGAACGGAAGACGACTGGAAAATACTTGATTCTTGAAGAACATGGAAATCGTAAGCAGAAAAAAGAAAAAGACTAAGCCACGAAAGGACGTTTGAAAGGTTATTAAATATCTTTCAAGCGTCCTTTTTTAAATTCCTTTTTAAAAGTGGTTTTTGTATTTTATACGAAAAAATTTTGCGTTTTGTGCGCAAAGCAACAGCTGCTCCCGCTTATTTTGTTCTAAAACTCATATACGCTAAAACAAGTGTTACTCCTATAGTTAAAATACCGGATACTACATTTGTTCTAGGTTTTCCAACATACATTTTCCATTTTTTCGGAAATATATAAAACGATTTCTTCTTATCCAAAAACCATCCCAATCCAGGAATTCCTTTATATGTACATGCATCCAAAAACAAATGTCCAGAAACCCCAAAAAATAATCCCTGTGTAAAATGGTTGTACTTAGCGATTAAAATCCCGAGAATTAACCAAAAAACAGAATAATGCAGCAAACCTCTATGACCAAAAATATTGTTAATGATTTTCGATATGAGAGTAGTAATTGGAGGAACCATTTTTGAAATCATGGATTCCGTAGAATCAATGTCCGGAAGTAGATTTCCTATAATGGATCCACAAACAACATACACCATGTCAGCATTTGTCTGGCAAATATTTATTTTTTGTAAATAAGCGGAAAAAGCTATTCCAGTAACTATTCCAAATGTTAAATGTTGCTTTCCTGTCATTTTATCCTATCTGTAAATAAAAACGTATGTTATTTATTATTAATATGACAGATAATTTTAAAAAATATAGCCATCTTTAATTTCATTATTTCTGTGCAGAATTTTTCAACGTCTGCAAAATCTGTCATATTAAAAATAAGAAAAATATTTTTTTACAGGAGGATCATATGAAAAATAATTTTACAAACAAAAAGAATTTCTGGATGGAAACTCTTAATGAAAATGATTGGATACTTAAATTATTATTTGGCATCTCATTTATAGCAGTTACATTATTGCTAGGTAAAGTTATCGAACCTATATTTGTTGCATTAGATATTTGTCCTGGAGATTATAATGTACTGGCTCAATTTATGTCAGGGCTTTTGGTTTTATTAATTTTTGCGCTATTAATTTTAGTCATTCAATGTATTTATTATTGGTTTTCCAAAGAATTTGCTATTGCAAGATATTGTAAATTGCCACTTACAAAAGAAGAAATTATTACAGGAAAAGAAAAAGGATTATTTTCTACTGCATCAGAGTATATTAAATATGTTGCAAAACAATTAATGTACAATCGTGGCAAAGATTGGCTTTATTTGTCGGAAGATGAGGAAAGAGCAACTCTTAAAAATTGCATAGAAGTATTTGATTTAAAAAAGGATGATGTAATTTCTGGCGATGGACACATTTTTTACAATGATCTCATTATTGCAGAACGAAATATGCTTCTTTGTGTAGTAACTTTAAAAGATGATAATGAATCTAACTGGCGTTATAGCTGGTTTGTAAATGAAGACGGGTCACTAAGAGATGTTAATGTTTAAAGGAGAAAAGCATTTAAATAATTAATAATAATCTATAACTAAAGCGGTGGTTTGCAAAAATAGATATCGACTAGCCTGAGTACTTATCGTTTATATGAGAAAGGAGATTTTTATGTTAATTTTTGTATTTGCAATTATTTTATTCTTATCAGGAATTTGGTTATCGAACCGGTTTTCATTTCCTTTTCTATGTGACTTTTTTATCTGGCTTCTAACATGTAGCATTTTATTGGTTAGTTCCTTTATATCTCGATCTCCATATTTTTATGATTTAGATAAATCAACAGATACAATTATTACATTTGCTGATAATCTTTATTATCAGAATGATGAGGAAGAAAAAATTTTATCTTTTAGCTTGAAAGATAATGATAATGTATCACATATTGAAACCATTCATTATGAATCACTAAATATTGAATATTCAAAAAATATTTCAACCGCAGAAATTACAATTGAAACTTATAGCAGAAAAGCAAAATATAAATGGTTAATATATGATGCTATGAGCGGGAAAATTGCCAATGTGAACTTACGGTTGCCAGAATCTTATAAGGAAAGTGGATCATTCACTTCTTAAAAGAGATGACCTCATATTTGGGGATATAATTATTAATTAGTTTTCGAAGGGTTATTTTGTATGGAAAAGGATTTTTTAATTATTACAAGCCAGGAGATATTATTTTTCCAAATGCCGTTGCAAGGTATTATTCTGAATCTGTAAAGATGGCATATAACAGATGCGAAAATCGCATTGGAAAGGATATACGCAAATTATATATGATTCAGTGCCCGTTTTGCGGGCGAGAAGCAAACCAAGATCGGTATTATGCAATACCAGACCTACCCATCAATGAAGAGATTGACTGTATTCATTGCGATAACATATTTGAAGTTTCTCATGATACTACTCTAGTATTATATGAAAAGGAGAAAACAAATGACAGAAAATGAAATTAAAATTGGACAAACGGTATATTTTAAGGAACATTGGTCTGGGGTAATTCAAGAAGCAAAAGTAATTGATATACTGCTTATGGAAGATCAGAAGAGATATCCCGGGAAGAAATATGCAAAGTTAAAATGCGATATTGGCACTTGCGGTTCATTACTTGAAGCCCTTTATCCATCTTTTAAAGCTTGTGAAGATGCGTGTTTAAAAGCATTCGCAGATAAAGTTGCAGAATATAAAGCAGAAATTAAGACAATTCAGGATTTGATTATTTTTCCTTTGAAGTACATAGTAAGTTATGCGGAAGAGTATTCTGATGATGCTGCAAGAAGGGCTTATAAGGAAAGAGCAGAGGAATTGGGATTCACCATAAGTAAAGAAATGGATTGAGAATTGTAGCACACAATCGAACTCCTGCTGGTACGCCTTGCGGTAGTTGGCACTACAATTTATATAAAAATCCACTGAATACAAAAGAGGTATCTGATAGAATTATAGGAGAACAATAGCATGAAGAAATGTGAAGAATGTATTTATTCAAATACTTCGATTTGCGTATACAAATGCTATAAAAAAGATCATTTTAAAAAATGTCCGCATAATTGTCGTTGTTGTGAGTATTATGGGAATTGTGGATTAAAAGGTCAAATTATAGAACAAGGATAACAAATAACAGAAAAAGATTATCACAGAGGAATATGGCGAGCATATTGAGGATTTTGGACAGTGGAGGTTTTAGATGAAAAGTGTAAAATTGTATAAGTGTGATATTGATGATACAATGATTCTTCTTCGTTTTCGCCGGAATTAGCGATATCCAGGGAAAGATGATCGATCAGAAAGATTCGCTTTTGGAAAAATACAGGACATATTTGTATTCTCCGAAAGATAGACACAAATAGAGTAAGGAGAGAAATGTATGTTTAAATTACAGGAAACTTTAAGAAAATCTCAAAATAGAAAATATTTCAATGGTAAAACAGAAAATCTTTCCGCATACATCCCCGAAGGCGCAGATTTGCATAATAAATGCGAATTATCATTCGATCAGCGAATGTATTTAGTATTAAAAGGTGTTGCGCTGGGCGATTTTGCCGGGCAGCCATACGAAGCCGCTTCTTTGGACTATTGTAAAAATTTATCTCAGGACCTGATTTATAAAAAGGCAAAAGATTGCACGGATGATACCATTCTTGCCTGCGCAACAGCGGTAGCTATTGAGGAGAGAAAACAATATGCGAAGCTGTATCGGGAATATTCCAAAAGATTTGAGAATCCGCTAGGCGGCTATGGCGGAAGATTTACTGCATGGGTTTACAATAATGTCGAATCCTATAGCTGCGGAAACGGAAGCGCAATGCGCGTTGGCCCTTGCGGCTGTTTTGATGATGCTCGCGATGTTATCGCGGAAGCATACAAGAGTGCTACTTGCACTCATAACCATCCGGAAGGTATTAAAGGAGCGATTGTGACGGCGGTGAGCATCTGGATGGCTTTTCATGACTATACAAAAGAAGATATTGCAAAATATGCCGACCGGCTTTATTCGGGTAATTTCTATTCTCCGATGTCTTCGTGGCCTGCAATGAGAGAAAGCAAATACGTACAGGGCAGCCCAGCAGTATGCCAGACTACCGTACCTATGGCCATTAGCTGCTTCATTAACACGGACTGTTATGAGAATTGTATATGGGAAGCAATACGGTTTGGTTGGGATACCGACACTCAGGCAGCGATTGCAGGTAGTATCGCAGCGGCATATTATCGACTATTTGACACAGAAAGTGATGTTGAATGGGATAAGATTCAAAACAGAGAATATTTCACAGAAATAAAAGGATTAATGTTGGAGGGAAGTTTATGGAACAACAAATGAATTTAACACAGATGAAATACAACATCTGTTATAATAATATGTGGATCCGCGACGTGGCTTTCAGCTGCGTCAAGGTTGTATTTAATGAGCCGTTGGGCGAAGATATCGGCGCTGAACTCATCGGATTGATTCAGAAAGCAAATGAAGACGCGACAAACAAATGGGACATCATCCAGTATCTTGAAGAAAAGAAAATTCCTTATGATCTGAAATTTCGCTATCTGAAAAATCTAAGTCTACGGGATAATTTATATAACAGGAGAATTGCAAAAGCAGCAGCTGTATTACACAAATATCAACAGAGTGGCTATACGAATATCTCATATCTGAATCACAATTTCTTCTTTTCTATGGATAGATTATCTAAAGAGCAGCAGGAAAGGTTTATTTCAATGGTTGAGGAAGCCAGACAACGGAATTTTGACGGTTTTGTCGATTTGGTGAAATACATATCAAATGAAACGGACTCTGATGTTCGAATGGTATATTTCTGGGACAATGCATTTTCTCCGATAAGGAACCTCAGAATGCTTAAACCCATACATGAATTTAACCAGCAAGCGAAGAAAGAAAAGAAATTGATCAAATTATGAGAAAAATGCCGGCTACAATGCCGGTATTTTTATGAAAAAATTTAGAACCTATAATCTGTCATAATAATATTACTTAAATAAGAAAATAAGGAGAAAAACACATGGAACCAAAGATACTTTGTATCGAGAAAGAAAAAATAGCAACACTTATATCAACTGATATCCAAGAAGATGCGATTGCTATCTGTCCCAATTCCGTCCCAATACCAAAATTAGTTCCGAGGTTGTTGGATACAAAAGAGTATTTCGAACCAGTCGTCCGAAATGCCATACCAAAAAAATATTACAAAAAGAGGAGAAAAAGATGAAAAGCATTTCAGTAACAAAAAATCAAGAAAATCTCAATTATGCGATCTATATGATCGGAGGAAGTTATTTTAAGAAGGCCAGCTGCAGCAATACGCGTCTGGAAACAAGGCTTCGCGTACAATATATGGAGCAAAAGCAAGAAAAACAAGCAGCCTTGGAAGAAGAATGTATTAAATACTTCGAGGAAAAGCTGTTGAAAAACAAAGCATTGAACGATGTCTGGAAGCAGAGTGTGGATTGTGAATTTACGGCACATGGCATACGTTTCCTTGGAGATGTGTATGCGTTATGTGTGACGACGGAAGATAAAGGAAAAGAAATTAAGTTTTCCTGCCATTTGTTTAAGAAAAACTGTTACGAATATATTAGAAGGAGAAAATAAATGAATAGAGCAACATTTATAAGAGAAATCGATAACCTTGGAAGAATAGTGATCCCAAGAGAATATCGAGCTAGATTAGATACAATTGTTGATGTAAAAAACGATTTGTTGAGTCGTCTTGGCGAAAGAGTATAAAGAGGATTGCTATGAGTAGAAAAGAAGAAATCCAGGAGGTCAAAAAGCTCGGTGAACGTATCGGTTATGGAAACCTGATGGATATTGCGAGTGCGCTCATGAGCATGAAGCCCGATGGAATTGAAATCGAGCATGTATCTACTGTTTTACCTTGTATCAAAAAGGAAGAAAGAGCGGACATTATGCAGCAGGTGCTTCAAAGAGTAGAAGAAATTAGAACTTACGGAATTAACTAATCTCTGCAGAAATTTGCATATCAGACTTACATATGTTATCATAGCTGTATATAAGGGCTACGATAGCCGTCATGGAACAAGTCTCTACGATAGAGCATCCAACAAAAAGCTGACCATTTGGTCGGCTTTTATTTTTTGTGTGCAGAAAACCCAGAAAATTCAGAAATCTGTCATAATAGTATTGAAAATATAAATATGCGGAGGCAAAACCATGAAAAATATTCAGTTAGAATATGATCAGAAATTGTGTAAAGAAAAACTGGAGAAGCAGTCAGAAATAAGAAAGAAAGTTGCAAAATTTTTCGCCATTTATTTTATACTCGGGATATTGATTATTATAGTCACGCCATTGCTGACTGCTTTCGCGCATGCCATCATATCCGGCGTAAAAAGCATCGATGAGACCTGGTTTTTGATCGGGTTCTGGTTCATCGCATTCCCCCTATTTTTCTTAATGCTGATTATTTACGTTTTTTGCATTTTACCGGCACAAGAAAAACTGATAGAAGAAGACGATTTTGTTTTCGACATTCAATTGTTTGCTGAAATTAAGAATAATGCCAAATTTGCAGTCACAGAAGACGGAGACTGGCTGATATGGATAAAATTCAAAGGTGAAGAAGGCTGGATATTCTTAAAAGAACTGCTCGATTACTTTGAAATTGAAAATAATATTCCCGAAAAATGGGACACAATGACCATTCAGGTAAATACCGACGCAAAAACCACAGCTATTTTCTCATAAAGGATTTAAAATGAAAAGAATACAATTGGAATATAACCTAGATACACGAAGCAAGAAAAACAAAAAATCAGCAAGACAAAGATTTTTACAAAAAATATGCGTAGTTATTTGTGGAACTGGTGTATATTTTTTGCTTCTGTCCGCTATTCTCTTCACTTATGTTATCATAGGCAAATTTGCGAAAAATACTATCTTTTTCGATGCGATGTTTGTGCTCAGTACAACGTTTATGATATTCAATAAGGATTCAATAATTTTTAAAATAGAAAGCCTCTCCGAAAGAAAAAGAATTGAAGACAGAAATTTGATATACATTTCGGAAATTGAAAAAATCAGAAAAAATGCACAATTTGCAAGAACAGAATATGGAGAATGGCTTATTTATACTCAAATAGACAACGAAGAAAAATGGATGCCTCTGAAAAAATTTTTCGATTATTATAGGATATATTACGATGATATTCCGGATGAATGGAACTCATTAACACTAAAGTTCTACAATGACGCAAGAGGCACCGCGTATTTCTCATAAAGGATTTAAAAAATGAAAAGAACAATCAAAACAGATATCACTTCAGAAGTAAAACAGCAGGAAAAAGAAAATATTTCCATCCGTCCTCGTAATTTCAGCGAATACATCGGACAAAAGCAGATCTTAGATAATCTGTCCGTGAGCATTGCTGCTGCCAAAAAGAGAGGAAAGGTACTGGATCATATCCTTTTAAGTGGACCGCCTGGACTCGGCAAGACTTCACTTGCGTATGTTATTGCTGCAGAAACTGGTTCAAAAATTAGAACAACAAATGCTCCCGTCATCGAAAAACCCCGCGACATGGCTTCGATACTGGCGACACTGGAAGAAGGTGATATTCTTTTTATCGACGAAATTCACCGTCTCCCCAGGCAGGTAGAAGAGATGTTATATTCGGCCATGGAGGATTATAAGGTCGATATTCTGATTGGAACGGCAGAACAAATGAAAAGCATTACCATGGATCTGCCGCATTTCACTCTGATCGGTGCTACAACCAGGGAAGGAATGTTGACGAAACCGTTATATGATCGTTTTCAGAACCATTATAAATTGGAATTGTATACGGAAGAAGATCTGTCGAAAATCATCCTGAATACTGCTGCCAAAATGAATTTCAAAATAGATAAGGCTCTGGCTTTAAAAATTGCTGCAGCTTCAAGACAAACACCAAGAATAGCCAATAATCTAACGAAAAAAATAGCTGATTATTCTTTAGTTCATGGGGATATGACAGAAAAACGACTAAGAGATGCTTTTGATGTTATTGGAATTAATGAAGAAGGCTTGACTCTTTCAGACCTAAAATATCTGAATCTATTAAAAACTGCAGCCCCTAAACCGGTGGGACTAAATACATTGGCAGCATGGCTTGGTGAATCCGAAGATACCATACAGGATAAAATTGAACCTTTCCTGATCCAGAAAGGATATATTTTACGGACCAGTAGTGGACGTATATTAGCAAACTGTAATGCTTAATAAATCAAAAAGCGGCACATTATTATGTCACCGCTTTTTTTGTGCAGAATTTTCAACATTTTAAAAAATCTGTCATAATAAATAATATAAGTAAAAATTAACGAAAGGATTATGCATGCACAAAATCAATCTGACTGTTGCACAAAATAAAATATTGTCAAAAGCAGGGATCACCTGTGCAGAACAACTTATTCGGCAAATACCAAACAGATACAATGATTGTCGCAATATCTATTCTATTGGACCAAATGTTATAAATCAGACTATATCTGTTATTGGTATTATGACTAAAATTACATCAAAGACTACAACGAAACTTCCTATGTGCATTATGGATATGATTGACGGATTCACAAATGTACCTTTTTCAGTTGTGTGGTTTAATCAACCATTTATGCAAAAAAAATATAAATTCTGTGTTGGACAGTCATTTTTTATTTACGGAAAATTGCAATATGATCCTACGTTTGGATATCAGATTATGAATCCACAATATTTTGATACTGATTTGCAAAAATATAGAAAACTAATTCCGATATATAAACAGAGAAAAGGAATTGCGGCGAGCACCTATTCGAAAGCCTTGACTGAAGCTTTTTCTGAAGATTTAGTTGAACCTCTTAGTGATTCTTTTCGAAAAGCGCATAATTTGCCATTAAGCAAAAATATGGGGCAGCAGTTAATGGCTCCCAAAAACGAAGATTCACTAAAATTTGCTATGCAGTACTTTATGTTAGAAGATATGTTATATTTTTCCGGGCACTTATACCGCAGAAATATAGCAGATAATACTTGTAAGATTCCAATTATGCCAAAAACGGATCTACAAAAGAAAATTATAGCAAACTTGCCTTATGCCCTGACAGAAGGACAAGTCAATGTAATTGCTTCCGTCGGGCAAAAACTAGCACAAGGTAATGCAGTAAATGCCGTTATCCAGGGGGATGTCTCTTGTGGAAAAACAATAACAGCTTTTCTTTTATTGATACAAGCGGCCGAGAATGGATTTCAATCAGCTATTATGGCTCCGACCGTAGTTCTTGCATCCCAACATTATGACGAATTATTAAAACTATTGGATGGGACCGGATTAAAATGTGCATTTCTAAACGGTTCGCTGAAAAAGAAAGAAAAAGATGATATTCTAAAAAAACTGGCATCCGGTGAAATAAATATTATTGTGGGAACCCATTCATTAACAGAAGATAGTGTCATATTCAAAAATCTTGGACTTATTGTTATTGATGAAGAACAGCGTTTTGGTGTTGAAAAAAGAGAAAAAATGCGGGAAAAAGCAATGTGTAATCCGGCATATGTTTCCATGTCGGCAACGCCGATCCCCAGAACCTTGGCATCTGTTATATACGGCAAAAATGTTGATCTCTTCACTATAAAGAGTATGCCAAGCGGAAGAAAGCCAGTAACAACATTGTATATGAAAAACAAAGCTATTCCTCGGATTCTTATACAAGAGCTTCTTGCTGGAAGACAGGCTTATGTAATATGTCCTTTAATAGAAGATAATCCAAACAGTGAAATTATGGCAAACTGCATATCAGTAGAACAGGTAAAACAACAATATGATAGACTGCTACAAAATTATGGATTCAAATCTGAAACACTAACCGGAAAAATGTCTGAAAAAGAGATGTTGTCTGTTCTGAACGATTTTAAAACCAATAAAATTCAGATTCTTATTTCCACCACCGTTGTGGAGGTAGGAGTAAACAATCCTAATGCAACGGTCATTGTAATACAGAATGCAGAACGTTTTGGCTTATCTTCCTTACATCAGCTGAGAGGACGTGTACGGAGAGGAAACTATGCTCCATATTGTATTTTGCAGTCAGAACAAGAACATAACGAAAGAATTGAAGCTATGTGTCAAACCGAAAATGGATTTGAATTATCAAAGCTTGATATGCAAATAAGAAAAACTGGAGATATTTTGGGTACAGCTCAATCTGGAGAAAATCGTTATATATCTTTAATGGAAAATTATCCAAAATCTTATATGTATGCTGAAAAATTGGCTGCAGAATTGTATGAGAGAAAAGAACTGGATCATTTTCTAGAGATAATGGATAAAATTAAAGGTATTGCTTTCTAAAATACATCAGTTCAAAATAATTTTTTGTGCAGAAATTTCCATTTTGAAAATATTCTGTCATAATAATGATAGAAAGATTCAGGAAAGCAAATTCCTGAATGCATATCAGATTCCGCTAGAGAAAGATCATCTATCGGCCGTATGGTGATTGAGTATTGAAAAAGTAGGTGCGGCATATGGATTATCGACGGATAGTTAATGTATGGCGGTTCAATTCCGTAATCTGATACTTGCCGTAAGGGTAAATAAAATAAAACGAGGTAAAAAGAATGAACAAAACTGAATTGATCGAAGCTATTGCAAATGAATCTGGTTTAACTAAAAGAGATGCTGAAAAGGCTCTGAGTGCTTTTACTGATACTGTAACTTCTGCCATGAAGAACGGTGATAAGGTCCAGCTTGTAGGATTTGGCACATTTGAAGTAAGTAAGCGCGCAGCAAGAACAGGAAGAAATCCACGAACTGGAGAAACAGTAGAAATCGCAGCAAGTGCAACACCTAAGTTTAAAGCAGGCAAGGCTCTTAAGAATGCTGTAAACGCTTAAAAACAAAATAGAAATGTAGGCTTGAAAGCAGCCATCATCTAAGGAGTAGGGCTTTAAGTTCAAAAGTATGCAAGCTTTAAATTTAAGTAGCGCAAAGGATAGAGTCAATAACCCATCACTAAAGCAACGGGCTTGCAAAAGCCCGATGTTGACTAGCCTGAGTGTTTCGAGCACTACGTTAGGAGAGAATATATAGTCACCTGTGGATGTAATACCTAGTCTGCAGCTCTGAGATCCGTGATTAAACAGTCCTGTTGGGTAGGGACAGTGTTGCGGATATACAAAACCTCTCATTAACATTGGCGAAGGTATCATTACAGAGGAATGACCTCTGATTTATGTGATTTGGTTCACAAAAAGAAATGAGTGCCTGTTATGGTATATGTATTAAGTATCGACGGACAGCCGCTTATGCCCACTGACAGGTATGGCAAGGTCCGGCATCTTTTGAGTGTCCGTGCTAAGTAAATTTATGAAATCCCCTTTTAGCGTAATAGCACATCTATTTTGTAAAAAATGGACCTTTAGCTCAGTTGGTTAGAGCAACCGGCTCATAACCGGTCGGTCCAGGGTTCGAGTCCCTGAAGGTCCACGCAAATCCATTCTTTGGATTGCTTTCTTTGCCTTGTTCATGGAACATGACTATTTTTATCAAATAACCACTTATCCTGTATTTGCGGTCCCCGAGGATAATAAGTAATATTATTTTAATAATATGAAATAGTGGCGGGAGCACCTCCTTTCTAATGTTTACATTCTGTTAAGCAGAATAAGTATGTATAGCTCAGTTGGTAGAGCACCGGACTTTTAATCCGGCTGTCGCAGGTTCGAATCCTGTTACATACATTTGCTTCGATAAAGAAGCAAACGCGATAAACAATAAGATGTAGTAACAATGTCAAAAGAATTAAAACAAGAATTCCGGGTTGGTAACGGAATAGGGGTTAGATCCTATTGTGAACTGACAATTCAAGTATATGACAGGTTCGAATCCTGTTTCTTGTTTTCCATTCGTTTATGAATGGCGCCTTGGTTGAGTCAAATCATAGACAGTTGTTCCGGGTTGGTAACGGGATGGGGTCAAATTCCATCGGAAGACTGATTATCTTCGGTATATGAGTGGTTCGAATCCGCTCAACTGTCATTTTCGCCGCAGAATGAAATTGGCAAAATATTTCTGCAAAAAAACTTTTCTGCCTATAGATAAAAGAGCCAACGTGAGATTTGCCATACTCGTTGCTAAGCAGACTAATCCGGAAGTATCTCGTTGTATGATATTACAGTGCATACAAAGGCGTTTTATAAGGATGACAAAAATAAATTAAAAATCGGAATGTGACTCAGTTTGGTAAAGCGTCTGGTTTGGGACCATGAGGTCCATGGTTTGATTCCCTGTATTCCGACTATTAATTAAACATTTTTCAATATATCGAAATTGATATTTGACTCTTTAAATGGAATGGTAGACATACTTAATTTAAAATCATATATCTCCGGTATAATAGTTCGAATCTCTTAAAAATCATTAAAAAATTATAATTGCAATAAATGAGGATTTTATGGACTGTACAATAGATAATAGTTTTGACAATAATGACGGACATATACATACATCTATGTTTTCTGATTATCTAAAGGAAATTGGACAATATCCAATCCTAACCAGAGAAGATGAAGTGGATTTATTTCAAAAAATGTATGCCGGAGATATTGCTGCAAAAGAAAAACTTATTCAATGTAATTTGCGCCTCGTAGTAAGTGTCATTAAAAAATATACTAATATATCTTCTGATATGGAAATAATGGATGTTATACAGGAAGGTAACCTTGGCTTAATGAGAGCGTTAAAGGATTTTGATTATACTCGCGGCAATAAATTTTCAACTTATGCTACTTTTTGGATTCGTCAAGCTGCTTTAAGAGGAATACATGATAAAGGATATATGATTCGTATCCCAATTCATTATCAAGAAAAACAATATCAACTCTATCAAACAAAAGAAAAATTAATAAAAGAACTTCATCGTGAACCAACATTAAAAGAGATTTCATCAGATACAGGAATTTCTGAAAAATTACTCAAAGAATATGAAGCACAGCAAGGTATCAGAATTGTAGCGTCTCTGGACGCACCTATCAATTTAGAAAAAGAGGAAAGTGAAACATTTGGTGACTTTATCGCAGATACTGATCAAAACATTGAAGAAATAGCAGAACAAAAAGAGCTAGAAGAACTTATTTTGCAATGCTTAGATAACCTTACTGATAAAGAAAAAAGCGTTATAAAAATGCGTTTTGGCTTCAATGGAGAAGAGCCTATGACCTTAGAGGCTGTGGGAAATCAGCTTGGAGTTACAAGAGAACGAATTAGACAAATTGAAGCAAAGTCTATTCGAAAATTAAGAAATTACAAAACACGTTTATTACTAGAGGATTATATCCCTAAAAAATAGGGCTATCGCCAAGCGGTAAGGCACAGCACTTTGACTGCTGCATTCCCGGGTTCGAATCCCGGTAGCCCCGTTAACTTTGCCCGCCATATGGCGGTCTTTTTAATTCTTTCATATATAAATTTCTTCCATATTAATTCTGAAAATAAAAAGATAAATGGAGGGAATTAAATGAAGATAACTTTTACAACCATGATGTTGTCTGAAGATATTGAACTACCAGATGACGAAAATAATTTTTACAGACAACTTGCTAAAAAAATGGCTTCTTTACAGCCGCCATGCAATGTTAAAATTTTAACTCCTTTAGGAAACGCTTCCTATACTATTTCCAAAAGATCTGGTACTATCCTGATTCAAGAAGGGACAAACAATATTACATTTCCCGTTTCACAAAAATGTTCTTCTTATCCAACAGTTTATTTAACTTGTGTAAACGAAGAGTTTAATAACTATAAATTTTATAAGCTGGAAGAAAAGAATGGCGAAGTAATTGCTATCTACGGACGTATAGGCGCAGCCAAAGGAGAACTTTATGGTGAAAGAAGCTGCAAATATCCACTTCGAATGTTTTGGATCAAATATGAAGAGAAGTTGGCTAAAGGTTATGAAGATAAATCAAATATTTATATCGATACGAATAATTCATCTCCTGAAAAGTCGCATATTGAAAATCATTCGAATCCAAACAATGATTCTGCTAAAAATGCAGTAGCTGATGCTCTATATGCAAAACTACTTCGGCACGCAAAACACATGATTGAAAAGACATGTGTAAGCGTAATGATTACAGAAGGAATGATCATAGAAAGCAAGCGTCTCCTTAGGCTACTTTATGAAACTAAAAATATCGAAGATTTTAACAAAGTTTTGAAAGAATTACTATCCGTTTGTCCAAGAAAAGTATGGAAAGTTGAAGAACTTCTAGCTTCATCTTCTGATCAGATTCCCGAGGTCATTCAAAGAGAAGAAGATTTGGTTATGGCAATGCAGGTAGTGAACGGCAACCAGAAAAAAGACTTAAGTTTTAATGCTTTTGACAGATATGACATTTCTGTGTCCATACCTTCCGAAGAGAAAAGACAAAAAGTTTTAGAATTATTGGCTCCTGAGCTTAGAAGAAAGGTAACGAATATTTACCGTATTAAAACTTCCAAACAGGAGAAAAAATTTAAAACTTATCTAAAAGAACGTAATATTTCAGAAATTAAGTCACTATGGCATGGTTCTAGAAATGAAAATTGGCTCAGTATCGTGGAAAATTCTCTTTCCTTGAATCCTAATGCAGTAATTACCGGAAAAATGTTCGGAAATGGTATTTACTTTGCACCAAACAGTTTGAAAAGTTGGGGCTACACAAGCGGAGGGTATTGGACGAGAGAAATGAGTAATCCAACAAGATTTATGGGATTATATGCAACTGCATATGGAGAGCCATTAAACGTCTCATCTCCAGGACAATATAGCGAATCAAAAATCGGACACCATGGATGCGTTCATGCACACGCCGGTAGCTATTTGAGAAATGATGAAATCATTTTCTATAATGAATCTGCAATGCTGTTGACATATCTTGTGGAGTTTGCGGCATAAAAGGAGTAAGTAATATGATCTATATATCAGATTATATGTATCTGGAAAAAGGTCAAAAATCATTTCTATCATATACAGAAGTTGATAGAAATAAAGTAATTGACTACGTTACTGACGGTAATACCATCTGGAAGGCATCTAACTTTCCAGATGGAAGACTAAAAAGCGATTATGCGGCCTGTGATATAGTAAGCATCTACAAGAGACTTAAGCTAAATCATGGAGCTGCAACCATAACGAAATATTTAGAAACAATCGCGAAACCATAATAAAGGAGAATAACAATGAATAATGTAATAAAATTTGATGTGGATAATGTAAATGAATTAGCTGAAGTAATTGGAAATGAAGCAGACGAAGGGTATCAGGTATTCGTCGGATTCAACGATGGAGAATCACTATATGCGGTAACAGATATTGACGATGGAGAGTCCGAAGCATTGTACATTGAATCCGAAAGCCCCAGCGGAAATCGATCCGAAACAATGAGTGAAGATTTCCTTGACCTTTTATGTGAAATTGATGGAGATATGAAGATTAAATGTTATCCTGCAAGGCACATTGATGAAGAGATTGAAGAACCAATGAATATGGAAACTGTAGTGAAAGCAGTTGCTATTGACAGCATGAACGGCAATCTGATTCTACTTGCGGAGGTAGAAGATTAATGACAATTAAGAATATTATCAACACTAAAGGATGGACGGCAGAATTTATCTGATTTAGAGTAAGGCAGCATAAGCTGCCTTTTTCTATGTTTTTTCTGTCATACTAAAGATATCAAAGAAATGTGGAGGAAAATAATATGAATGGCAAATGGATAAATTATGGAGATTTGAATTATTTAGATTATGGAGGCTGTTTAGTAAGAAATGCTCCCGGTGGATATGATGTAATATCTCTTACAACCGAGATCTATGATTATAAAGGAAAGTTTAAAAAGCCGTGTATTATCGCAAAATGTTATATTGATTTTTCTTCTTGGTTAGAAGATTCGAGAAAAGAAGTAAATTCTTTTGCTGGATATGCTGAAGATTACGTTCCTTTATCCGAAGATGAGGAAATGTCCTATTGTGTTGATCTAATTAATTACTTCGGAATACATGAATTTGATCCTGAATTTCCGGAAGAAACCGGTTGTGGACCATACGCTATTGGAACTATCGAACAATGGATAGTAGGACGGCAGATTGCAAAAAGATTTTTAAAAGAGCATAATGTTCCATATGGATTAAGAAGCTGACCTATTAGGCCAGCTTTTTGTTACGTTTTTTCTAAATTCTATCATATTAATTATATCCAAATAGATATATTAAAAGGAGGATATATGAAAAAAAGTGTACCAGTATGGGAAAAAGTAACGCTAACGCTAGAAGAGGCTGCCGAATACAGCAACATTGGAATAAATAAAATAAGATCCCTATCCAACAATCCAAGATGTAACTGGGTTATTTATGTTGGCAAAAAACGTTTGATAAAGCGTAGGGAATTTGAAAAATTCATATCCGAAAATGTGGAATTGTAGATGTGGAATTGTAGACTTTTAAAGCCTTATGTGCTATTATCAAAATCGCATAAGGCTTTTCCTATGTTCAGAAAGGAGCGTAGAACTACATGGGAAAAGATTTGCGAGGAAAAGAACTTGGCGTTGGAATATCACAACGGAAAGACGGCTATTATGTTGGTCGTTTTACTGGAAAAAACGGAAGAAAACAAAAATTATTTAAAAAAATAAGAGAATGCCAAAAATGGATCGCTGATGAAAAATACAAAGATGCAAATTTAAATACTATGCATTGTAAAAGTATAACATTAGATGATTGGTATACAGAATGGATATCTGTAACAAAAAAGACTATTCGAGGGACCACCTTATCTTCTTATGAAATTACATACAACCAATATATAAAACCATATATTGGTGAAAAAAATATTTGTGAGATCAATCCTTTTGACTGCCAAAAAGTAATGAATGCCATGGGCGATAAAGAATATAAGTCATCCTCTATATTAAAAACAAAATCCGTTTTAAAACTAATGCTAGAAAGCGCAGTGGAAAATGAGCTGATTGACAAAAATCCATGTGGTAAAAAAACAAAAAGCAACGTCGGAACATCCTCTAAAGTAAGAGAAGCTTTAACTCTTGAAGAACATAAAAAATTACTTGAAGTTGTTGATGAGGCAGGATATGCAGATCAATATAAATTTGCTTTACAAACAGGAATAAGAGCTGGCGAACTGATTGCACTCCAATGGGATGACATAGACTTCAAAAGAAATATTATAATTATTCAACGAACGGCACATTATAGAAATCATCCTGGAGAATGGGAATTCGGCGATCCAAAAACTGGAAGCGGTAAAAGAACGATTCCGCTTACAAAAGAAGCCGCTATGTTATTAAAAAAGCAAAAATTAAAACCACGACCAGATATTATAAGTCCATGTTTTCAAAATCTTGTTTTTCTTAGTAAAAACGGCACTCCTATTTCTAATCAATCGTATGATGTAATACTTAAAAGGTTATGTAAAAAATATAATCTTCCGAAAATTTCAATGCATATTTTACGGCATACATTTGCAACTCGATGCATTGAAGCCGGAATGCAGCCAAAAACACTTCAAAAAATTTTAGGTCACTCAAATATTTCCATGACAATGGATTTGTACGTACATGTTACAGAAGATCAAAAGCAAAAAGAAATTAAAGAAATTGAACAGAGCTTAAAAATAGGATAACAATTTGCAATTGGTACAAATTGGTACATTATAGATTAAAAATGCTGATTTTATGCGGATTAGGAGATATTATGACTTTTTACGTTGAAAATGAAACCGATGAGACATTTTCAAATGGGGAAAACAGTTTCCCCATAGAGGAGACCGTGGAGCAGGTAGCCACGGCGGTTCTGGATATGGAGGGATGTCCCTATGAGATCCAGTTAAATGTACTGTTGACAGACAATGACGGTATTCATGCTTACAATAAGGAATACCGGAAGATTGACCGGGAGACTGATGTATTGTCCTTCCCCAATCTGGATTTCGATGAGCCTGGGGATTTTGAAATCTCTGAGGACAGAGAGGCAGATTATTTTGATCCGGATACAGGAGAACTGATCCTCGGGGATATCATTATTTCTGTGGACCGGGTCAAAGAGCAGGCGGAAAGCTATGGACACAGCCAGAAGAGAGAGTTCGCATTTCTGGTCGCTCACAGTATGCTTCATCTGTGTGGCTATGACCATATGGAAGAAGATGAGGCAAAGGTAATGGAGGCAAAGCAGGAGCAGGTTCTCGCATCCCTTGGAATTACAAGAGATTAAAAAGGGCGTGTCATACACGTAAAGGTAGCTTACATGAATCAGGTGGAAGTAAAAAGAAGACAAATACAGAGTTTTTCCTATGTCCTTGCCTGTATCAATATCTGGGTGTTCGGGAAAAGCATCGGAGATAACGGCCTGGGATATCTGGCAGCGGCTGTTCTGGTATTTGCCCTGTTCTGGGTGCTTACCGGGAAAAATCTGCCGGACAGAATGGGCAGAATGCTTCGGGGCAGAAATGCCAGGGGGCAGTATCGGAATGTCTCCAGAATGCGTAAGAACATGATGCTGTTCCAGATCGCAGAGGGACTTCTTGGGACTGTTTTGTGCATGAGTCTGGGCTGGATTCTTTTGGAAAAAGTCTTTCTGGTGCCTTACGGAAGCATGATCCTGTGGATCTTAAGCCCGGCACTTTTTCTTCGTTGTATCCAGTCGGTATTTTTAGGATATTTTCAGAGTGAAGGTTCGGAAATGCCATCTGCGGTATCTTCGGTGCTGCGGCAGGTATTTTTCCTGGGCCTGGGTCTGGTGTTCCTGGGGATTTTCCGGAACTACGGGGAGAAAGTAAGTCTTTTATTAAAAAGGGCAGACTTTACATCCATGTACGGAGCCATGGGTATCGCAGTGGGAATGCTGCTTTCGGAGGTGTTGGTACTGCTATTTGTCTTTGTGATCTACCGTGGCAGCATGGCAGGCAGAAGAGAAGCGGAAAGCGGTATGAAGGGAACGGACTCTTTCTCCTTGCAGCTGCGTACATTACTGATTCCTATGGGTGGGGATATTCTCAGAGACATGTTTTTATTACTGCCTTTGTGGATCGGCCTGCTTTTCTTCCAGAAAAGATCGACGGATATTTATGCATCCGTTTCTGCGTATGGTATTTTCGTCGGCAGATATCTGATCACGATCCTGATGCCCGTAGCAATTTTAAGTGCGGGAATTCTGCCGGGGGTGGCCAGAACCGGCAGCCATATCCGTAAAAAAGAAGAAAGATATGCCAGAACTGCATTTCAGGCAGGAGTACAGGGGACGGTGGTACATGGATTCTTTTTCACGGCAGGGATCGCGGTACTGGCAACACCACTGTCACAGGCTTTGGATAAATCTGCGGAAATGGCACTTACCGGTTTGTTCACTACGGGATCTTCGCTGATTCTGTGGCTTCTGCTTTTGTTTTATTTTTCGGAGATACTGGAACTTCGGGGGGAAAAGCATCTGCTCCTGGCAGGATACGGCATTCTGGATATCGTGAGCATCGTGATATTGCTGATTCTTCTGAATACGGGAAATACAACAACGGCATTATCTTTAAGCCTTGTGCTGGGGACGGCAGCGGGAGGAATTGTTCTCGGCATACTTGCCTGCCTTCGAATGAAGACCTGGCCGGATCTGTTGCGGACACTGGCAATTCCCGCCGGAAGCTGCTGTGCCTGCGGATTGCTGGCTTTTGGGCTGGAGAAGATCTGCCTGCCCCATCTGGGGGCGATGGTAACGGTGCTGCTGGAACTGGTGATCACCGGTGCGGTCTACTGGTTTTTGCTTTTGATGTTACGCAGTTTCCGTGGACAGGATCTGAATTATGTTCCCGGCGGTAAAGTGCTGCGTGCTTTCGGAAAAACGCTCCGGCTGCTCTAAAACTGTTTTACGGATGTATATTTTCGATAAAATAACTGATACTGATACAAAGAGTCAATAGAAACATCATGGATGTGAGGCAGTATGAAATTTGTAAAACGTATCAGTTACTTTTTTGTGATTCCGGTTGTGTTTTTAATTCTTGGAATCTTTCTTGGTGTCTGGGGCATTCATTTTTTCTATCCCGGACAATGGCAGGATCTGAATGAGAACCGACTTGCCCTGCCGCTCACGGAAGAGGAGACTGCGGCAGACACAGATCCTTATGAGGTGGCACCCAGTGTGGAGGCGGCAGCCTCCGGGGAGACACTTTGTGCGGATACTGAATATGTGTTGGAAGAGGCAGATATTGTACGGGGTACCACAGTGGAGACCTCATGGAAGATCCCACATAAATATATTGGGATGAACAGGGAAAATTTTCTGGAGACCATGGAACTCTATGCGGCCCATCCGCCATTGTCGGAGATCGAGCGGGGCTTTGTGGGGTTGGAGGTATTGTCTTTTTCCCGGGAAAAAGTAATGGTCCGTATGGATTACCGTTATGTCCAGCCCAGCGCAAGTTTTTATCTGGCGGTGTCGGACAATGAAGTGGTGGTCTATCTGGAAGACAGATCCACGGTATATATCAATACCGGGATCTCGCTGGAAGAATTGCCGGAACAGATACAGCTCCAGATCATGGACATGCTGTTTGTTCCGGATGAAGAAACATTGTATGATTTTCTGGAGACGTATTCGTCCTAGAATTCTGAATAAAGGTGATGCAGATGAAAAAACAGATCGGTGTGATCGGCGGAGGCGCTGCCGGAATGATGGCAGCCATAACCGCGGCAAAAGAAGGCGCACAGGTGACGATCCTGGAGCGTAATGACCGTGTGGGAAAGAAAATATTGCAGACAGGAAACGGGAAATGCAATCTGGGAAATCGTGCGCTTTCCGTGGAGTGTTATCACGGTGGAGATTTGGAATGGATCCGGGATGTGCTGGAACATTTTGATACGGAGGATACGATACGCTTTTTCCAAAGTATCGGTCTGATGGTAAAGGAGAAAAACGGCTATCTATATCCCGTGTGTGAGCAGGCGGCTGCGGTGCTGGACGTGCTGCGTTATGAATTACAGGCACTCGGTGTGGAGATACAGTATCAGTGCAAGATCACAAAGGTCGAAAAACTGGCCTCCGGAAAGCTGCAGGTCAGTGACGGAGAAAAGACATGGCAGTTCGATGCGGCGATTGTGACCTGTGGTGGAAAAGCCGCACCGGCTACCGGATCGGACGGCAGTGGATTTAAAATTGCAAAAAAAATGGGACACACCTGCATTCCTTCAGTGCCCGCACTGGTGCAGCTGCGCTGTCAGGAGACCGACCTGCTAAAGGGGATTGCCGGTGTCCGGGCGGACAGTGAGATCCGGGTCTTCTGTGACGGCGGGGAAATATGCCGGGAACGGGGAGAACTACAGCTGACGGATTACGGCATCTCAGGCATTCCCATTTTCCAGCTAAGCCGCAGGGTGAACTATCTGCTCAGGGACAGGCGGAACGTGACAGCACAGATTGACTTTTTGCCGGATCTGACACAGGAAAGCTATGAAGAATTACAGGCAGGGCGGAAACTTTTACAGGGAGACCGGACAGCAGAGGAATTCTTTACCGGAATGTTACATAAAAAACTGACCGCTGCGCTGCTAAAAATGGCAGGGATTCGTCTGGCTACTCCCATGAAGGAGATCCCGGAGGAAAAGATTCATGCTTATTATAATCTCTGCCGTAACCTGAAACTGCATATCACAGAGAGCAATCCTTACGAAAATGCACAGGTATCCGCCGGAGGCGTGGATGTACGGGAAATAAAGCCTACTATGGAATCAAAGATCTGCCCCGGGGTCTATTTTGCGGGGGAGATCCTGGACGTGGATGGCCGATGCGGGGGCTATAATCTCCAATGGGCCTGGAGCAGTGGTTATCTGGCGGGATACCACGCTGCGTTAGCATAAAATAATTTTTTACACGTGACGTATGCCTGCGTAAGGTGCAAAAGCTCCGGAAAGGCGGCAGGTCATTGAAAGATATGAGGATGAAAATGATCAGATTAAATCAGCTGAAGCTTCCGGTAGATCATACCCGGGAGCAGCTTATACATAAGACGGCACAGTACTTACGGATCCCGGCGGCGGATATCCTCGAACTGCAGATCGTAAGGCAGTCTCTGGATGCCAGAAAAAAGCCGGCACTTTTTTACAGTTACAGTGTGAATGTAACGGTGAAAAAGGAAGAAAAAGTATATAAGGATGCCTGCCGCAGACTTGGAAAAGCCAATGTTCTGCTGACCGAAAAAACGGAATATCTTTTTCCTGCAGAAGGTTCAACGCAGCAGAAGCATCCCACTGTGATCATCGGAATGGGTCCTGCTGGACTTTTTTGCGGATATTATCTGGCACAGCACGGCTATGCACCTGTCATTCTGGAACGGGGTGCAGACGTGGATGCCAGACAGGCGGATGTAGAAGCTTTCTGGCAGACGGGCAGATTAAAGCCGGATTCCAATGTGCAGTTTGGAGAAGGCGGTGCCGGAACTTTTTCGGATGGTAAACTGAATACTTTGGTAAAGGACAAATACGGCAGAAATACGGAAGTATTGAAAACTTTCGTAAAGCACGGTGCTGATCCGGCAATTCTTTATCAGGCCAAGCCCCATATTGGTACGGATGTCCTGAGCAAAGTGGTAAAAAGCATGCGGGAAGAAATATTGCGTATGGGTGGGGAAGTCCGATTTCATAGTCAGATGACGGAGATCCTTACAGAGAACGGGCAGGTCACAGGAGTAAAGGTGAATGACACGGAAGTGCTCCCCTGTGAGCAGGTGGTACTGGCACCGGGGCACAGTGCCCGAGATACTTTTTCCATGTTGTACCGGAAGCAGTTTCCCATGTCGGCGAAATCTTTTGCAGTGGGATTCCGTGTGGAGCATCCCCAGAGCCTGATCAATATGAGTCAGTATGGCGCTGAGTCGGTAAAAGGTCTGGGTGCAGCGGCTTATAAGGTGACGGCTAAGACAAGCACCGGCAGAGGAGTGTATTCTTTCTGTATGTGTCCGGGCGGCTATGTGGTCAACGCATCTTCCGAGCCGGGAAGACTGGCGGTCAATGGTATGAGCTACAGCGGCCGTGACGGGAAAAATGCCAACAGCGCCATTATCGTTGCGGTGACTCCTGCGGATTACGGTTCCGATCATCCACTGGCAGGAATCGAATTCCAGCGGGGACTGGAACAGAGAGCTTATGAATTATGCGATGGGAAACTGCCGGTACAGCGGTACGGAGATTTCAGGGAGAAAGTCACCGGAGAGCATCCTGCGGAAACGGACGGAGTACAAAGAAGTGGCCCGGAAGCATTGGAACCACAGTGTAAAGGTGCTTATGAATGGGCGGATCTTACCGGAATTCTTCCGGCAGAGTGTAACCGGGCCTTCGTGGAGGGGATGGACAGCTTTGACAGACAGATCCACGGCTTTGCCTCTCCGGGAACGATCCTGACCGGTGTGGAAAGCAGGACGTCTTCCCCGGTGCGGATCGAACGGGATGAAGAGTTACAGTCTGCCATCCGGGGTTGCTATCCCTGTGGAGAGGGGGCCGGATATGCCGGAGGAATCACTTCCGCCGCCATGGACGGTATCCGCGTAGCAGAACAGATCGCTTCACAGTTTGCTCCGCTACAGCGTTGACGTATGGCAGAAAATGTTATATGATTCAAATATTCAGAGATTGCATCCTGCAGATCGGTTTTTCGGGGGAGGCGCTGAATATTACTGTAATAATATGGACTTAGAAAGGCAATCACGTGAATAATATAAGGGAACAAATCAAGGATAAGAAAAGAATCGTCGTTAAGATCGGTTCTTCCTCCTTACAGCATGCCGAGACGGGAGACCTGGATTATATCCGTCTGGAAAAGCTGGTAAGAGAGCTTTGCGATATCAGCAATCAGGGGAAAGAAGTCGTACTTGTGACTTCCGGTGCTATTGCCGCCGGAAAACAGGCAGTGCATTTAAAGACTACGGAGGGGCAGACTCAGGCAGAATCCATGGCGATCAAGCAGGCCTGTTCCGCCATCGGCCAGGCAAGACTGATGATGACCTACCAGAAGCTTTTTGCGGAGTACAATCAGGTGGCAGCACAGATCCTGATGACGAAAAATACCATCGTGGACAATCTGAACCGCTACAATGCCCATAATACCTTCACCCAGCTATTGAAAATGGGAGCAATTCCCGTTGTCAATGAAAATGATACGGTAGCGACCTACGAGATTGAGATCGGTGACAACGATACCCTGTCGGCTATTGTGGCAGCACTGATCGATGCAGATCTGCTGATCCTGTTGTCAGATATCGATGGCCTCTACACCGATGATCCCAGGCAGAATCCCAATGCGGAATTTATCGAACAGGTGGATGAACTCACGGAGGAATTCATGCATATGGGCAAGGCCAGTACCGGCAGTAATGTGGGGACCGGCGGCATGAATACCAAAATGATCGCGGCGAAGATTGCCACCAGTTCGGATGTGGATATGATCATTGCCAACAGCAAGGACATCGGAGTACTTCATCGTCTGTTATCCGGTGAAAACGAAGGTACTTTATTCGTGGCACATAAGGATGAAAGCTTTGATCTGCCGGAATTTGTACAGAATCTGCACAAAAATCAGTGATGATACGTCAACGAAAAGAGGAATACATTATGAATATGGATGAAAGAATAAAGCGCATCAATGAGCTTTATCATAAATCTCAGAGCGAGGGACTGACCGACGAAGAAAAGCTGGAACAGTCCATTCTCAGACAGGAATACGTGGACAGCATCAAGCGCAATATGAAGGCGCAGCTGGACAGCATCGAAATCGAAAGGCCGGACGGCACCATTGAAAAATTAAAGCCGTCCTATAAAAAGAAGAAATGAGCACAGAAGAACGCAGAGAAGTGAAAAAGAAACTGCGCAGGGAAGTGCTGGCCCGCAGGGCGGCACTGACGGAGCCGGAACGGGAGAGAGGGAATCTTCTCATTACCGAGCGGATTCTGGGACACCAGTGGTATTACCTCTCGGATACGATTCTGGGCTTTGTCAGCTACGGAAATGAAATCTGCACGACAGAGATTCTGGAGAATGCCCTGCAGGATGGCAAACGTGTCTATGTTCCGAAGGTGGAAGGTCAGGAAATGCGTTTTTACCGGATTCAATCCCTGACGGAATTGAAAGAGGGCTATAAGGGAATCCTGGAGCCGGAAGGCAATACGGAGAGCTATGAATATGCTCCCGAAGAGGCAGCAAACTGTCTGCTTCTGATGCCGGGAAGTGTATTTGATCCCCTGGGCAACCGGATGGGATACGGCGGCGGATTTTATGACCGCTATCTGGCAGACAGGGAAGCCTTAAGACTTCGCAGTATTGCTGTCGGGTTCCGCTGCCAGCAGGTCGAAAGTGTTCCTGTGGAAGAGACAGATGTAAAGCCCTATCAGGTGATTTTGGTATAAATCTTTGGTTTTGGAAAGGCGGGGAAGGAATGTCGGAACTTTTAGAACTGGGAAAAAATGCCTGCGATGCCAAATATGTATTGCAGAAGCTTACTACAGAAGAGAAAAACAAGGCGCTGCAGACAGCGGCAAATGATCTGTGTGAAAGGCAGGAAGAGATCCTTGCAGCCAACGTACTGGATCTGGAAAACGGGAAAAACAACGGAATGAATCCGGGACTGCTGGATCGTCTGAAGCTTACCGGAGAGAGAATCGCGCAGATTGCAGAGGGCCTTCGGCAGATTGCGGCTCTTCCGGATTGCATCGGTGAGACCATGGAACATTTCGAACGTCCCAACGGACTGAAAATCGATAAAGTCAGAGTACCGTTAGGGGTTATCGGCATTATCTATGAGGCTCGTCCCAACGTGACGGCGGATGCCTTCGGATTGTGCTTTAAGACGGGAAATGCAGTGATCTTAAAGGGAGGCAGCGATGCCATTCATTCCAATATCGCTATTGTCAAAGTATTACAGGATGCACTGGAAGCCTGCAGTATGCCCAGGACTGCCGTACAGCTGATCGAAGATACGGATCGTGCGGTCACTGCGCAGTTTATGAAGATGAAGGAATATGTGGATGTGCTGATCCCAAGAGGCGGTGCGGGACTGATCCGCAGCGTGGTGGAGAACAGCACGATCCCCGTCATAGAGACCGGAACCGGCAACTGCCACGTCTATGTGGACAAGGATGCGGATGTGGATATGGCGGTAAAAATACTGATGAATGCCAAGACCCAGCGGATCGGTGTCTGCAATGCCTGTGAGTCTCTGGTGGTGCATCGTGCCGTCCGGGATAAGTTCCTTCCGAAGATGGCGGAAGCCCTGAAGACGAAGAACGTAGAACTGCGGGGAGACGAAAGCACCCGGGAGATCCTGCCGGACTGCATTCCCGCTACAGAAGAAGATTACGGTACGGAGTATCTGGATTATATTCTGTCTGTCAAGACTGTGGACAGCGTGGAAGAGGCCATTGCCCATGTCAACCGTTACAATACGAAGCATTCCGAATGTATCGTGACGGAAAATACGGAGACTGCAGAGAAATTTTTAAACGAAGTGGATGCAGCCTGTGTTTATGTCAATGCCTCCACAAGATTTACAGACGGTTTCGAGTTTGGATTTGGTGCAGAAATCGGTATCAGCACCCAGAAGCTGCATGCCAGAGGCCCCATGGGCCTGAAGGAGCTGACCTCCTATAAATACAAGATACATGGAAACGGTCAGATCCGCAGATAAGCACTTGCGACCCGCTACAGGCGGATAATCTGCGTATTCTCCGGCTGGATATTTTGTCCTGTATGCAAAGACATCTGTCGGAAATAACTATAGAGGAAGAGGAGAAGATTTATGAAAGAAGTAAATGGAAGTATTTGGCACACTATGAGCACCCAGAGAGTCACTCCCACAGATTTTGTCTGTGTCATCGAGATTTCCAAGGGCAGCAAGAACAAGTATGAACTGGACAAGGAGACAGGCCTTCTGATCCTGGATCGTATCCTGCATACCTCCACCCATTATCCTGCGAACTACGGTTTTATTCCCAGAACCTACGGTGATGACGGGGATCCGCTGGATGTACTGTTACTGTGCTCCGAGCCGGTACAGCCCATGACTTTGGTAAGAGCGTATCCTATCGGCGTGATCTCCATGCTGGACAACGGTAAAAATGACGAAAAGATCATTGCGGTTCCTTTCAATGATCCCAATTATAACTGCTACCATGATATTTCCGAACTGCCGGGTCATGTGGTGGATGAAATGGAGCATTTCTTCACGGTATACAAGGCACTGGAGAACAAGACTACCGCAGTCAATGAAAAGGGCAACAGAGAAGAAGCGATTGAAGTCATTAAAAAGTGTCTGGACAACTACATCGATACCTTTATCAAGAGTTGGTAAGCTGTTGATAATTGATTTTCAACAATCACAAAGCACCGTATTTCCCATGCAGTTCATTGGGGATACGGTGTTTATTTCTATAAACTATTGAAAAAAATTGTCAAAACCCCTAGATTTTTTAAAGGAAATATGAGAGAATGAACATGACCATTATGATATTATTTTATCAATAGTATTATAAGTACATATTGAAAGGAGATTTCACATGATTTATTCAAAAGAAGTTGAAGAAATGTGTCCCGTTGCACAGGGCGTACATCATGGTTGTGCTCCCATTCCCGAAGAGGCAAAATGGGTGCAGGCAAAAGAAGTTAAGGATATTTCCGGTCTGACTCACGGTGTGGGCTGGTGTGCACCTCAGCAGGGTGCATGTAAGCTTACCCTGAACGTTAAGGAAGGCATCATCCAGGAGGCTCTGGTTGAGACCGTTGGATGTTCCGGTATGACCCACTCCGCAGCTATGGCTGCTGAGATTCTGCCCGGTCTGACCGTTATGGAAGCTTTAAATACTGACCTTGTATGTGATGCAATCAATACCGCTATGAGAGAGCTGTTCTTACAGATCGTATACGGACGTACCCAGAGTGCATTCTCTGAGGAAGGTCTGCCTGTCGGTGCAGGTCTGGAAGACCTCGGTAAGGGCTTAAGAAGCCAGGTTGGTACTATGTACGGTACTCTGAAGAAGGGTCCCCGTTATCTGGAGATGGCAGAAGGTTATGTAACCGGTATCGCTCTGGACAAGGATGATCAGATCATCGGTTACCAGTTCGTTAACCTTGGCAAGATGACTGACTTCATCAAGAAGGGTGACGATGCTAACACTGCATGGGAAAAGGCTAAGGGCCAGTACGGTCGTGTAGATGATGCAGTTAAGATCATCGATCCCAGAAAACAATAAGATACAGGAGGACAGAAAAAATGGCTTTATTTGAATCATATGAAAGACGTATTGATAAGATCAACGCTGTACTGAACAGCTATGGTATCTCCTCTATCGAAGAAGCAGAGAAGATCACGAAAGATGCTGGTCTGGATGTATACGATCAGGTTAAGAAGATCCAGCCCATCTGTTTTGAAAATGCTTGCTGGGCTTACACTGTAGGCGCTGCAATCGCAATCAAGAAAGGCTGCAGAAAGGCATCTGAAGCAGCAGCAGCAATTGGTGAAGGCTTACAGTCATTCTGTATTCCCGGTTCCGTTGCGGATACCCGTAAGGTAGGTCTTGGTCATGGTAACCTGGGCAAGATGTTACTGGAAGAGGATACCGACTGCTTCTGTTTCCTGGCTGGACATGAGTCCTTCGCAGCAGCAGAAGGTGCGATCGGTATCGCAGAGAAGGCTAACAAAGTTCGTCAGAAGCCTTTACGTGTTATCCTGAACGGTCTTGGTAAGGATGCTGCAAAGATCATTTCCCGTATCAACGGATTTACTTTTGTAGAGACCTCTTATGATCCTTACACCAATACCGTTACCGAGGTAGAGAGAATTGCTTACTCTGAGGGACTTCGTGCTAAGGTTAACTGCTACGGCGCTAACAGCGTTCCCGAAGGTGTAGCTATCATGTGGAAGGAGAACGTAGACGTATCCATCACCGGTAACTCTACCAATCCTACCAGATTCCAGCATCCCGTAGCTGGTACTTACAAGAAGGAGAGACTGGAAGCAGGCAAGAAGTACTTCTCCGTAGCTTCCGGCGGCGGTACCGGACGTACTCTGCATCCCGATAACATGGCTGCAGGTCCCGCTTCTTACGGTTTCACCGATACTCTGGGCCGTATGCACTCTGACGCGCAGTTCGCTGGTTCTTCCTCCGTACCTGCACACGTTGAGATGATGGGTCTGATCGGCATGGGCAACAACCCGATGGTAGGTGCTACCGTAGCTGTTGCTGTATCCATCGAGGAAGCTGCTAAGGCTGGTAAGTTCTAAAACATAAAATCAGATAAATCAAGGATTTCAAGGCTCCCGACATTGTTCGGGAGTCTTTTTTTCCACAAAATTACTTTGTAATCGAACATGCATTCTGCTATAATCATTTATAGAAAGTGTTTGAAAGGAGGCAGCAATGGAATCACAATCCCATACTTATATTGCCATGGATCTGAAGTCTTTTTATGCCTCCGTGGAGTGCGTTGACAGAGGGCTGGATCCTTTGAATACGAATCTGGTGGTGGCGGATGCTTCCCGGACGCAGAAGACCATCTGCCTGGCGGTATCTCCCTCTCTGAAATCCTATGGAATCCCGGGACGGGCAAGACTGTTCGAAGTGATCTCCAAAGTAAGAGAAGTAAATGCCATGCGGAAAGTGCGGTCCCCTGGCGGCAGATTTTTGGGAAAAAGCACCTTTGCGGATGAATTGCAGAGGCATCCGGAACTGGAAGTTGGTTTTGTGACCGCCACGCCCCGGATGGCGAGATATCTGGAATATAGTACCCAGATCTATAATATTTATTTGAAATATATCGCACCGGAAGATATTCATGTCTATTCTATTGATGAAGTGTTTCTGGATGTGACACAATACCTGAAGACCTATGGTATGACAGCGAGAGAACTAGCATCCAGAATTGCAACAGAGATTCTGGAGAAAAAAGGGCTGACCGCCACAGCAGGAATCGGAACCAATCTGTACCTGTGCAAGATTGCCATGGATATTGTAGCAAAGCATATGGAACCGGATGATAACGGAGTCCGGATCGCCGAATTGGATGAGATCAGCTATCGGGAACTTTTGTGGGATCACAGGCCGTTGACGGATTTCTGGAGAGTCGGCGCCGGATACCGCAAGAAGCTGGAAGCCGCCGGAATGTTTACCATGGGCGATGTGGCCAGATGCTCTATCGGAGGACCGGGAGATTACTATAACGAAGATTTGCTGTACCGGATGTTCGGCATCAATGCGGAGCTTTTGATCGATCATGCCTGGGGGTATGAGCCGGTGACCATGGACCTGATCAAATCCTATCGACCGGAGACTAACTGTATCAGCTCCGGTCAGGTACTGCATTGCGCCACGGATTTTATGCAGGCCAAGATCGTAGTCCGGGAAATGGCAGAACAGCTGGCAATGGATCTGGTGGAAAAAAAGCTGGTCACAGATCAGATCGTGCTGACTGTTGGCTATGATATTGACAACCTGAAGATTCCGGAGATCGCAGATCATTATCATGGTGAAATCACGGTAGATCGTTATGGCAGAAGCGTGCCGAAGCATGCCCACGGCACTGGAAACCTTGATGCAATGACTGCGTCAGTCAGCAGGATTACAGAGACAACAATGGGATTATATGAACGGATTGTAGATCCCATGCTGCTGACCCGAAGAATCACTCTGGTGGCCAATCATCTAAAGGATGCGGACAGCGTAAAGGAAGAGCCGTTCTACGAACAGCTGGATCTGTTCTCCGGAGGCTTTTTGCAAACGGGGCAGAAGGAAACTTCCCGGGAAACAAAGCAGCTGGAAAAGGAACGGCTGGAAAAAGAAAAACACTTGCAGGAAGCAATGCTAAGCGTAAAATCAAAGTATGGAAAGAATGCGATTCTGAAGGCTGCCGATCTGCAGGAGGGAGCCACAACCATAGACAGGAACCGTCAGATTGGCGGACATAAGGCATAATATTTATCGGACCACAAAATCCGATAACAGGAAAAGAGTAAAAAGATGAATGAAAAATATAAGGACATGCTCCATCTGCCTCACCCGGTGTCAGCCACCCATCCCCGAATGGCTTTACAGGACCGTGCTGCACAGTTTTCACCGTTTGCAGCATTGGCGGGATATGATGACGCTCTGAGAGAAACGGCCCGCCGGACAGACCGTTTTGTGGAACTGGATGAGGACAGGAAGCAGGAGATCGACCGCCAGATTTCTTATTTGCAACAGCATCTGCTGGACACAGTACCGGTGAAAATTATTTATTTTGTGCCGGATGAGAAAAAGGACGGCGGCAGTTATACTGCCGTAGAAGGCTGTGTCCGCAAAATCGATGAGAACACAAAAAGCCTTCGGATACAGGGAACAGAAATTCCGGTAGAGAGGATCTACGGGATCGATTTTCTGTAGTTACATTGTAAATAGTTCAGAGAAATGCTAAAATATTACCAATAGTATTTTGTGAACAAGAATGGAAAGGAATTTCTGACAATGAAGAAAAAATGTATCAGTACAGCAACACTGTCAGTGCTTTTGCTTGTACTGTTTCTTCCTGTTTTCTATTATATAGTATTCTACGGGACCAATATGAACTACAACGAAATGCATAAGATCATTACCGTGGAGGGAAATAAAGTACTATCCCTGTGCGCGGTGATCGGAGTGGCTGTACTGGGGGCAGCGTACTATTTTCTGCGAAAGATTCCTTACACCGGACGCATAGCAGTCTGGTTTACCGGGATCACACTGGCAGTCTGTATTCTGTTCTGTCTTGTGAATATAAAAATATCCAAATGCATTGCATTTTACGGTGGCTGGGATTGCGGCATGGTGGCCAATTCCGCCCGCTGGCTTTATGAGGGCCAGACACTGGGGTATGACGATTACTATACGATCTACAGTAATAATATTCCCGTTACATGGCTTTTGTATCAGTTGTATTCTTTTGCCTCAGGACTTAAGGGGTATCCCTACAATCCGGAATTTATCTGGATCCAGTTCCAGTGCGTCATGCTGTCACTGGCGGTATTCTGTTCAGTACTTCTGGTCCTTCAGGTCAGCAGGAACCTTGGAATTTCCGTGATTGCCCTGGTCTTTCAGAGCATCTTTCTGGGAATCTCTCCCTGGAAGATTATTCCCTATACGGACGGAAGCACCATTGCCATGCCGATCCTGATTCTTCTACTGTATTCATTGTTCCGGAAGAATGGGAGAAAACGGAAATACCTTTTATGGTTTTTGATAATGTTTCTGGGGTGCCTTGGCGGAATCATGAAAGCCACCTGCTATGTCACATTGATTGCGGTAGTACTGGTGGATCTGGTATGGTCCGCCTGGGAAGAGGTGCCAATGCGTAAGCGGCTGCAGAAGATCGGCTTAAAAATCTTGCTTCTGATAGCGGCTTTCGGACTTGGGGCTTTCTGTAAGCATGGAATCTACTGTTCCGTACAGTATGATTATAATGCGGATATGGAGATCGGCTGGAGTAATTATATGTATAACGGCCTCAATGAGGATACTACCGGGGCCTGTTCCGGAGAGGGACTTGAGATCGTACGATCTTTTGCTGGTACGGATAAAAATACCCGGATACAATATGAGATGGAAGGAATCCGCAAAAGAATCGGTGATCGTGGTATTTGGGGTACAATCCGGTTCTGGCTGCGTAAGCAGGTCATGAATTTTAACGACGGGACGTTCAGCTGGTATCAGGAAGGGTATTTTCAGGCGTGGGAATATCCGTTGAACATAGACAGCTCCTGGAAAGAACCTCTGAGGGCTTTTTACTGGCAGGACGGCAGCAATTATATCTGGTTTACGACGATCAGCCAGGGATTATGGCTTTTTGTACTGTTGGGAGTCATAACAGAGGCCGGTATGCTTTTGTGGACGGCGGCGTCAACAATCCGCAGACCCAAATACCGGACAGAAGAGAACCTGTCTGACCGGCTGTGTCTTTCTACTGTGATGATCGTTACATTTATCGGTATGTTTTTATTTGTTATGTTATTCGAGGCAAGAGCCAGATATCTATATAATACCATTCCGGTATTCTCTGTCATGGCAGTTTTTGGATATTACGAATTGTATCGGAAATTATTCATATTTTGTGACAAAAGGCGGAAATAACTTCGTTTTCCGGTAGAAATTGCACGTTATGAGAGCCTATAATGTGAAAATAACACTGGTAAAATATACAAACATCCTGTATAATGTACAGTAATGACTGAGAAATGAGTCAGGAACAAAAAAGAGGGAGGAAGAATAAATGTACTTTTGTAAGAATTGCGGCGAGCCTTATATGACAGACGAAGCTGTGATGTGCGTAAAGTGCGGTGTGGCCAAGGGACAGGGGAATAATTACTGCCATAACTGCGGTAAGCCTTTAGCTCCGGATGCAGCAGTATGTTTAAACTGTGGCGTAGCCAATAAGCAGGCACCGGCACCGGATGCAAAATCCAAACTGGTAGCCGGTCTGTTGGCAATTTTCCTTGGTACGTTCGGCGTACATAATTTCTATCTTGGCTATACCGGTAAGGCAGTTACCCAATTGGTACTTTCCATCGTGGGAATCCTTTTATGCTGTGTGGTAGTCGGCGTATTCATTGTTATGGGTGTAGGTATCTGGGGACTGGTAGAAGGTATCATGATCCTGACCGGCAAGATCGACACAGACGGCAAGGGTAATCCCCTGGCAGATTAATATCAGGCCTTTTCCAGGCCAGAAAGAGGAGAAAATGGACGGACAGAATTTTGAAAATGAAAACAATGTTACAGTAGATACTACTGCAACAGAAGTAAGCTCCGCAGCAGAAACTGTACAGGAGACCCCGGTAACAGAACAGCCTGTGAACAATTATCAGGATTATACCGCAAATGTACAGCCTCAGGCAGCTGCAACAGCTCCTGTACAGCAGCCGGAGAACAAAGAAAACAATGTACTGGCTATTGTCAGCCTGGTACTGGGTATCCTTTCCATCGTACTTGGATGCTGCACCGGATGGATCGGCGCACTGTTTGGAATCGGTGGTATCATTTGCGCAGTATTTGCCAACAAGCAGGGCAAGACCGGCCTGGCAAAGGCTGGACTGATCTGTTCTATCATTGGTATTGTACTGGGAATTATCATTACAATCTTAGCTGCTGTATTTTCTGTAGCATTTATGAGTGAACTTGCAAACTACTACTAAAAACCAGCGGAGCCTGGAAGATCAGCTTTATATTGCAGGATGGATATTTCTGCTGGTCGGAAGCATCGGAAGCTTTCTGTATCTTCATATAATCATTCCGAGACTGCAGGGATATACCTGCGTGGTCTATCGATTATTTGGGATTTACTGTCCCGGCTGTGGTGGAACGAGAGCGGTAAGTGCACTGCTTACTGGACATCCGCTACTGGCCACCTGGTATCATCCACTGGTTACGTATACTGTTGTTATCTTTGGAGGTTTTATGCTAAGTCAGACCCTTGCCAGATTACATATTGGCAGGATCAAAGGCTGGCGCTTTCATGAATGGCATCTGTATGCGGCGGTAGGGATCATGATAGGGAACTTTATTCTGAAGAATATTTTGCTTCTGAAGTTTCACATTACATTATGACTGTATTTGCATTTTTTACATATACAGAATATTTTATCGCACAAAAGTGCAGAGGGAGAAAACATGAATAAAAAAACTACGGGTATCATTGCTTACATTACCTGGATCGGCTGGATCGTTGCTTTTTGCGCAGGTGACAAAGAGGGTGCTAAGTTCCATCTGAATCAGGCTCTGGTTATTCTGATCGGCCAGATCGTTGCAGCAGTAATCAACTACATTCCTTATGTAGGTGGTATTGTTGGCACTATCTTAAGCATCTTTCTGTTTGTATGCTGGATCATGGGTCTGATTTATGCTTGCCAGGAGCAGGAGAAGGAAGTTCCTCTGATCGGCCAGATCAAGATTTTAAAATAATAAAAATGACAATAAGTCATAAAAAGAATCCCCGGTGTTCATTACATCGGGGATTCTTTTTATGGGTGCGCCTGGCAGCGCACGTTTCTGTGATTATTAAAAAATTGTAACTATTCTGCAGCAGAAGCAGCCGCTGTTTCCTCTGCAGTGGTCAGATTTACATCTTCGGGCTGTTCACCGTGCAGGAAAGTGATGATGATCTGGATCCGCTTGTAAGCTCTGGCATAATTTTCCTTTGCATAGTCTGCGGTCAGCTGATTGTAACCACCGTTATCATAGGCATCGTGGTAACTCTCTACCGCAGTGGTCATATATTCGCTTGCTTCATCGGCAAGAGATTCCAGATAATCAAATTCAGTAGGAAAATCCAACGCTGCAAAATCCTGAAAAGCGCTGTCCAGCTGATCCAGATAACCGAGAAGTTCATCGGTGGCATTTTCGGATGTCGCGTCTACGTTGTTGATCTCGGTATCTATATCGGAGATCTTGGTACAAAAAGAATCTATTTCCTCCTTAAACTGTGTCAGCGCAGGATCCTTTCCGCAGGCGGTAAGCGTAAGTGCGGTCAGCAGTCCGGCCGTAAGGGCAAGTATTTTTTTCTTCAAAATTATATCCTCCAAATCATTTGATCCATCTAAAAATTTATCATATTCTGCAGTTTTACGCAACCTTATAATGTTAAAACGTCCCCTTTACGAATAAAAGGACATTGTGGTATGATTAAAAGAATCAAGATACAGGAAAAGAGAACTATGACAAGAGAAGAATTTATTACGTTAAGTAAAGACCATATTTTATATCTGGACGGCGCTACAGGATCCAATCTGGTGAAGGCAGGAATGCCTTCCGGCGTCTGCCCGGAGCAGTGGATCCTGGAGCATCAGGATGTCATGCTGCAATTACAGAAGGATTACGTGCAGGCGGGAACCAATATCCTGTATGCCCCTACCTTTACCGCCAATCGCGTCAAACTGGCAGAATATCATCTGGAAAAAAATATGACTTCCATGATTCGTGATCTGGTGGCTATTTCGAAGAAAGCGGCAGAGAGTACTCCGGGACATCCGGTTTATGTGGCCGGTGATCTCACAATGACTGGTGAACAGTTAAAGCCCATGGGAAAAATGGATCTGGAAACACTGATCGATATTTATAAAGAGCAGATTCTTTGTCTGGTGGATGCCGGGGCGGATCTTCTGGTGGTGGAGACTATGATGAGCCTGGCGGAGACCAGAGCGGCACTGATCGCGGCGAAAGAAGTCTGTGATTTGCCGGTAATCGCTACACTGACCTTTGAAGCGGATGGAAGAACTTTGTTCGGTACGGATGCGAAAACGGCGGCCATTGTGTTGGAAAGCCTGGGGGCCAGTGCTATCGGTGCCAACTGTTCCACTGGTCCGGCTCAGATGGAGAGCATTATTTCGGAGATGGTATCCCATACCAGAATTCCTGTAATTGCAAAACCCAATGCCGGACTTCCTTTTCTGGATGAAAACGGAACTACCTGCTACAACATGGAAGCAGAAGAGTTTGCAGAAGAGATGGAAGTACTGGTCAATGCCGGAGCTACGATTCTTGGCGGCTGTTGTGGTACCACTCCGGAATTCATAAGACAGATCCATGAACGATTTGGTACAGATGCGAAGGTTGCAGCATCCCGAAGACCGGATGGAATTCGGTATCTGACCTCCGAACGTATTACCCACAGCTTTGGTCTGGATGACGGCTTTTTTGTTGTGGGAGAACGTATCAATCCTACCGGCAAGAAAGCACTTCAGGCACAGCTTCGTGAGGGCAGCTTTGAAAAGGTGATACAGTTTGCCGAAGAACAGGAAGCCTGCGGTGCCAAGGTACTGGATATCAATATGGGCATGAGCGGTATCGACGAGAAAGCCAGCATGCTTCGGGCTCTGGAGGAAGTCAGCGGTGTCACGAACCTGCCTCTTTCCCTGGATTCCAGCTACGTGGAAGTCTTAGAAGCTGCACTGCGTAATTATCCCGGACGTGCTCTGGTCAATTCTGTATCTCTGGAGACGGAAAAATTTGAAAAACTACTTCCCATTGTAGCCAAATACGGTGCTATGTTTATCCTGCTTCCTTTGTCGGATGCGGGACTGCCCAAGGATATAGAAGAGAAGAAAGAGATTATTCACAAGATTTATGACCGGGCACTTTCTCTGGGAATGTGCAAAGAAGATATCGTGGTGGACGGTCTGGTGGCAACGGTAGGTGCCAATCCGAAAGCTGCACTGGAAACGTTGGAGACCATCCGCTATTGCAAAGAGAACGGTTTTGCCACGATCTGCGGTCTGTCCAACATTTCCTTCGCCATGCCGGAGAGAAGTTTTGTTAATACCGCATTCCTGACGCTGGCAATTCAGGCGGGACTGACCATGGCTATTGCCAATCCTTCCCAGGAACTTCTGATGAGCTGTGCTTTGGCTGCGGATCTGCTGTTGAACAAACAAGAAGCCGCTCTTCGCTATATCGAGTACGCCGGTGGCGTCAGGGAGCGCAGAGAAGAGAAAGAAGCGGAACTGGCAAAAAAACTGGCACTGCTGGAAAATCAGGGAACAACCGCCAAGACAGGCACTGCCGGCAATGCCGCCAAAGAAACGACTGCTGATAACGGTCCGCAGATCAATGAAATGCAGGACAAGCTGAAGACGGCGGTACTGAAAGGCAACCGTAACGGCATTGTAAAGATCACGAAGGAAGCATTGGAAAGCGGAGAGAAACCTGCGGAGCTATTGAATCAGGTACTGCTTCCTGCCATTAATCAGGTAGGTGAATTCTTTGATCAGGGCAAGTATTTTCTGCCGCAGCTGATTGCCAGTGCGGAAGCCATGAAGAATTCCATCGAGGTGCTGGAACCGTTGCTGCAGACCGGAGGCACCGGAGAAGAAATGCCGGTGGTGGTCATTGCCACGGTGGAAGGAGATATCCATGATATCGGCAAGAATCTGGTGGCACTGATGTTAAAAAACCACGGATTCCATGTGATCGATCTGGGCAAGGATGTGCCGCAGGCGAAAATTCTGGAGTCGGCGAAAGAACATCATGCGGAATTTATTGCCCTGTCAGCACTGATGACCACCACCATGCAGAGAATGAGGGAGATCGTGGCAGCCGCAAAAGAAGAAGGCATCACCGCCAAGATCATCATCGGCGGCGCTGTCATTACGCAGGAATATGCGGATGAGATCGGTGCCGACGGCTATTCCAAGGATGCGGCGGATGCCGTGAAACTGGCCAAAAGCCTGATGTAAAAGAGTCTGAAACAACAGAAATAATGGAGTATAGATAAAGGAGCAAAGCAAAATGATTGGAGCAGATGCGATTATTAAATGTCTGGAAGCAGAGGGGGTAAGTACTGTTTTCGGATATCCCGGTGTTGCCATATGTCCTTTTTTCAACAGCATTCTGGATTCTGACATCAAAACGGTGTTGATCCGTACAGAACAGAACGCGGCCCATGCGGCCAGCGGTGTTGCCCGTATGACCGGAAGACCCGGTGTATGTGCGGTGACCTCCGGCCCCGGTGCCACCAATGTGATCACCGGTATTGCCACGGCATTTGCTGACAGTATCCCCATGATCTGCATTACCGGTCAGGTCAACAGTGAACTGCTGGGCAGTGATGTGTTCCAGGAGGCGGATATTACCGGCGCCGTGGAATCTTTTGTAAAATACAGCTATCTGGTGAAAAATGTAAATGATATTCCCAGAGTGTTCAAGGAAGCATTTTATATTGCCAATACCGGTAGAAAAGGGCCGGTATTGATCGATATTCCCATTGATATCCAGAATGCAACGATCAAAAATTTCCATTATCCGGAAGAAGTGAATCTACGTACCTACAAGCCTACCGTCAAAGGACATGCCGTGCAGATCAAGAAGGTTATCAAAGAGCTGGAGCGGGCGAAACGTCCCATTATCTGTGCCGGAGGAGGAGTCCTGCTCAGTGAGGCCGAGGAGGAGCTGCGCAGCTTTGCGGAAGAACACGGTATTCCCGTGGTGTCCACCATGATGGGTATCGGTGTTATGCCTACCGAACATCCGCTTTATTATGGAATGGTGGGCAATAACGGTAAGACTTATGCCAACCGTGCCATGAACGAATCGGATCTGCTGATCATGGTGGGAGCCAGAGTGGCAGATCGCGCGGTCAGTCAGCCGGATCTCATCACAAGAAACAAAGTGCTGGTGCACATTGACGTGGATCCTGCGGAGATCGGCAAAAATGCGGGTCCTTCCATTCCACTGGTAGGTGATGCAAAACACATCTTCCAGGATTTTCAGAAAGAAGAATTTGACTGTAACTACGAGGAATGGCTCACTACATTGAATGAATATCGTTCTACCATGGAGAAGAAGAGAACCCCCAATCCCGATTATGTGGATCCTGCAGCATTTATCACAAGACTTTCCGAGAAGATGCAGGAGGACGGCGTCTATGTGGCGGACGTGGGACAGAATCAGATCTGGTCCTGTGGCTATCACATTGTGAAAAAAGGCAAATTCCTGACCTCCGGCGGTATGGGAACCATGGGTTATTCTATTCCGGCAGCCATGGGAGCCAAGACAGCGGCCATGGATAAGCAGGTTATTGCGGTATGCGGTGACGGTTCCTTTCAGATGTCCATGATGGAGCTGGCTACGATCAGACAGCACAATATCCCGGTAAAGATCATCGTGCTAAAGAACAATTATCTGGGTATGGTAAGGGAATACCAGCACTATACCTACAAAGATCATTATTCTGTCGTGGATCTGTCCGGAAGCCCGGATCTGGAGAAATTATCTGCGGCCTATGATATTCCGTATCTGCGATTGAACAACATGGAACACGTGGATGAGATTCTGGACGCTTTTCTGGCGGAAGACAATACCATGCTGTTAGAATGTCTGATCGATCCGATGGATCTGGTAAAATAACGGAAGGGAGCTGTACTTAAAATGAAGAGAATATATTCCGTATTGGTAGAGAACCGTTCCGGTGTTCTGTGCAAGGTAGCCGGTCTGTTCTCCAGAAGATGTTTTAATATTGACAGCCTTGCCGTGGGAGAGACCGATGACCATGCAGTTTCCTGTATGACCATTGTAAGCTCCGGTGATGAGCGTACCCTAGAGCAGATTGAAAAGCAGCTGAATAAGAAACTGGATGTCATCAAAGTGAAGACTTTGTCCCAGGAACAGTGCTATACCCGGGAATTAATGTTATTAAAAGTTAAATATAACAAGAATAATCGTAGGGATATTATAGAAATCTGTGACATTATGAAAACAGAGATCGTAGATATGTCAAAACACTTTATGATGCTGCAGATTTGCGATGCTCCGGAGAAAATCGACACTCTGATCAAGATGCTTCAGACCATCAGTATTGTGGAAGTAGCTCGAACAGGAACCTTGGCATTATCAAAATGCACGGAAAATGATGATTAAAATACATCAATCATAATGTTAAATTCACTAATTGACATTCTGTAGTCATCTTGCTATATTAAGAATACAGTTGCTGCTCCGTCAGGGAGGACGGCTGTAGAAATACGAAAGGTATGGTAGATATTCATGCAGAAAAAAGTATTTCAGCTGTTGGTTGACAACACTTCAGGTGTGTTGAGCCGTATTGCCGGATTGTTTTCCCGTCGCGGTTATAACATCGAAAGTATTACGGCAGGTGTGCCCGCCGATCCCCGTTTTACCAGAATCACCATTGTGACATCGGGAGATGACGATATTCTGGAACAGATCGAGAAGCAGGTGGGAAAGCTTGTGGATGTCCGGGATATTAAGGAACTGGACCCGGATGACAGCGTGTACCGCGAACTGGTACTGGTCAAGGTGAAAGTAGATCCCGAAAAGCGTCTGGAGATTCGCCAGGGGGTAGAATTCCTTGCCAACAATTTCCGTGCGAAGATCATTGATGTAGGTGCGGAGAATCTGATTGTTGAATTTACCGGTAATCACAGCAAGGTCAATGCGCTGATCCAGCGTTTTACGGAAGAGTACGAAGTACTGGAGCTTGCCAGAACCGGTATCACAGGTCTGGGAAGAGGTATCGAGAACGTTACCTATATTGAAGATTGAGGACTGACAGGCGTAAGACCTCACACTTTATGTTAGCTCTAGGGAAGATCCCTATCAGTTATAAATTTTATGTCTCATAACGGAGGAGAAGAAAATGGCTAAGATTTTTTATCAGGAAGATTGTAATCTCTCTTTATTAGAGGGTAAGACTATCGCAATTATCGGCTACGGCAGCCAGGGTCATGCACATGCACTGAACCTGAAGGATTCCGGATGTCATGTTATCATCGGTCTGTACGAGGGCTCCAAGTCCTGGGCAAAGGCTGAGGCACAGGGGTTCGAAGTATTCACCGCTGCAGAAGCTGCAAAGCGTGCTGACATCATCATGATCCTGATCAATGATGAGAAGCAGGCTGATCTGTACAAGAACGACATCGAGCCCAACCTGGAAGAGGGCAATATGCTGATGTTCGCTCATGGTTTCAACATTCATTTCGGATGTATCGTACCTCCCAAGAACGTTGATGTTACCATGATCGCTCCCAAGGGACCCGGACATACCGTAAGAAGTGAGTATCAGGCTGGTAAGGGTGTTCCCTGTCTGATCGCTGTAGAGCAGGATGCAACCGGTAAGGCTCAGGATCTGGCACTGGCTTATGCACTGGGTATCGGCGGCGCAAGAGCAGGCGTTCTGGAGACCACTTTCAGAACCGAGACCGAGACCGATCTGTTCGGTGAGCAGGCTGTTCTGTGTGGCGGCGTATGTGCTCTGATGCAGGCTGGTTTCGAGACTCTGGTTGAGGCTGGTTACGATCCCAGAAATGCATACTTCGAGTGTATCCATGAGATGAAGCTGATCGTAGATCTGATCTACCAGAGTGGTTTCGCAGGCATGAGATATTCTATCTCCAACACCGCTGAGTATGGTGACTACATCACCGGCCCCAAGCTGATCACCGAGGAGACCAAGAAGACCATGAAGAAGATCCTGTCCGATATTCAGGATGGTACTTTTGCTAAGGAATTCCTGTTAGATATGTCTCCCGCAGGCAAGCAGGTTCACTTCAAGGCTATGAGAAAGCTTGCTGCTGAGCATCCTTCCGAGAAGGTCGGCGAAGAGATCCGTAAGCTTTACAGCTGGAACAACGAGAGTGATAAGCTGATCAACAACTAATCAACTGTAAAAAATCCAATGCTATGACAAAAGGGCTGTGTAAGAATGTAAAAGTTCTGACACAGCCTTGTTTTGACAAAAAATCAGTTGTTTTCAAAGGAAAACCGCAAAAACAAACTGGAAAATACATATTAATTGCGATAAAATGAATAAGTAAGCCCGAAAAATAGAAACGTGGCATTGAAACATGAAACAGATCTGTGGACAGGAAAAGACATAAATGCGCAGATCACGGAAAGGCATGAAAAGCGGTATGAAAGATTTTGAAGCAAAAACCTCTCCCAGGCAGAAAATGGATACCGAAAGCTGGTTTATCGAATGTTACCGGAACAATCAGGGGCATCCTCTGCGGACGTTAGTGCATCTGTACAAGGGAAATTATCATAAATTTGTTCTGGCAGTCATCTGCTTTTTTGCAAAGCATGCCTGCGTCTGGGTACTGCCGATCATTACGGCCAATATCATCAATGATGTGACATCCCACAACCCGGATACTTTTCGGAACATTATTTTTTACAGTATTCTGGAAGCAGGGCTGATCCTGCTGAACATTCCGATGAACTATCTGTATACTTCCTACAAGAGTCTGGCCACCCGCTATGCGGAGACGGGACTGAGGAAAGCATTGATCCGAAAGCTTCAGCAGTTATCCATTTCCTATCATGTGGAGACTCAGTCCGGGCGATTGCAGTCCAAGATCATGCGTGACGTGGAAGCGGTAGAGGGGCTTTCCACACAGTTATTTTTAAGCATTCTGAACATTGCGCTGAATATTGGTGTGGCGCTGGTGGTCACCATCAGCAAGAGCCGGATCATATTTATCTTTTTCCTTTTGACCACACCGGTAGCAGCCATCACCATGGTCACTTTCCGGAATATCATGAAAAAACGGAATACTGAATTCCGTAAGGAAATGGAAGAGACTTCCGCCAGAGTCATGGAAATGGTGGAACTTGTGCCTGTGACCAGAGCACATGCCCTGGAGGACGAAGAAGTGGCAAAAATGAGCGGCCAGCTTTTTGCTGTGGCGGAAAAAGGCTACAAACTGGATCTGATCCAGGCATTGTTTGGCTCGGTGGGCTGGGCAGTATTCCAGATCTTCCAGGTGATCTGTCTGGCATTTACCGGATATCTGGCCATTGGCGGCAAAATTCAGGCAGGCGATATCACATTGTACCAGAGTTATTTTGCCACGGTAGTCAATCAGGTGTCCTCCATCGTCACCCTGCTGCCTACCATTGCCAAGGGTATTGAATCCGTCAATTCCATCGGTGAAGTATTGTTATCTGAAGATATCGAAGATAATGAGGGCAAGGAAAAACTGGAACAGGTGACCGGTACTTTTGATTTTGAGGACGTATGTTTCCATTATAAAAATAACGAACATAATGTATTGAACCATCTGAATCTTCATGTGAAATCGGGAGAGACTATTGCACTGGTGGGAGAATCCGGCGCCGGAAAGTCTACGATCCTGAATCTGGTCATTGGTTTTAATCAGGCGGAAAGCGGAAAAGTCCTGATCGATGGCAAGGATATCAGTAAGATCGATCTACGCACCTACCGAAAGCACCTGGCTGTAGTTCCCCAGACTTCGATCCTGTTCTCCGGAACGATCCGTGACAATATCACTTACGGTTGCGAAAATGTGTCGGAGGAAGAACTGCAGAAAGTGATCAAAGCTGCCAATCTGTCGGATCTGATCGCATCACTGCCTAAGGGTCTGGATACCATGGTGGGAGAGCACGGCGGCAAACTGTCTGGCGGTCAGAGACAGCGTATCTCCATTGCCAGAGCACTGATCCGGGATCCGAAGGTGATCGTACTGGATGAAGCCACCTCGGCTCTGGACAGTATTTCAGAAAAGCTGATCCAGCAGGCGCTGAACAATCTGACAGAAGGGCGTACCACCTTTATCGTGGCCCACAGACTGTCCACCATCCGGGATGCCGACAGGATCGCGGTCATTGCAGACGGTCGCTGTGCAGAGTACGGCACTTATGAAGAACTTATGGCTCTGCAGGGAGAATTTTATCAGTTGAAACAGATTCAGAGCTGATGGAAATCAGAAAACAGAAAAGTTGCTTGAAACATATGTTCGGCTATGGTATGATAAACATATCGTAGCCGATTTTTACAGGTTACTATTTGCAGGACAGGAAAGACGAGGACTTAGTATATATGTTTGCATATGTGAATGGCTTTTTGGAAGATGCCACGGTAGATAACGCTGTGATCGATGTCAACGGATTTGGCATCAATGTAAGGATTTCTGCGGATACAGCCTCCAGGCTGCCGGGAATCGGAGAAGAAGTTCGGCTTTACACTTATACCTATGTGAAGGAAGATGCTTTTTTACTATATGGTTTTCTCTCCCGAAGTGATCTGGAAATGTTCAAGCTGTGCATTACAGTCAGCGGAATCGGTCCAAAGGGAGCGCTGGCAATATTATCGGTCATGGATGCAGATGCTCTGCGGTTTGCCATTATGTCCGGGGATGCCAAGGCAATCTCCAGGGCCCCGGGAGTGGGAGCCCGGACGGCGCAGCGCCTGATTCTGGAATTAAAAGATAAGCTCTCCATTGATGATACACTGATCTCCAGAGAGATCGCCGCAGGCGGAGCCCAGGGAATCCTGACTGCCGGCAGCCTGCACATTGACAGTGAGAAGAAAAAGGAAGCCGTGGAAGCACTGGTGGCACTGGGATACGGACAGGCAGAGAGCCTCAAGGCTGTCAATGCCCTTGAGGATGTGGAGACCATGGATTCCGGCGCGATTCTGAAAGCTGCCCTGAAAAAATTGTTTTAAGGAACCGGATAAATTATGCCTAGAAGAATGATAGAGACAAATATCACAGAAGAAGATATCAAACTGGAAGGCTCTCTGCGGCCCCAGACACTGGACGACTATATCGGCCAGTCCAAGATCAAAGAGAACCTGAAGGTGTATATTACCGCAGCAAAGCAGCGCGGAGATGCACTGGACCATGTGTTGTTCTATGGACCTCCCGGACTGGGCAAGACCACGCTGGCAGGAATCATAGCCAACGAAATGGGTGTGCATATGAAGGTGACCAGTGGCCCTGCGATTGAAAAGCCCGGTGAAATGGCGGCGATCCTGAACAATCTGGAGGAGGGAGATCTGTTATTCGTGGATGAAATCCATCGGCTGAACCGTCAGGTGGAAGAGGTACTGTACCCGGCCATGGAGGATTACTGCATCGATATTATGATCGGAAAGGGTTCCAGTGCCAGATCTGTGCGTCTGGAGCTGCCGAAATTCACTCTGGTGGGAGCGACCACCCGTGCCGGACTTCTGACTGCACCTCTGCGGGATCGTTTCGGCATGATCCATCATCTGGAATTTTATACCATAGAGGAATTACAGCAGATCATCATGCATTCCGCCCGGATCCTGGACGTGGAGATCGAACCGGCCGGAGCAAAGGAAATGGCCAGAAGAAGCCGCGGTACACCGAGACTGGCGAACCGGATCTTAAAACGTGTCCGTGACTTTGCACAGGTTAAATACGACGGGATCATTACCGAGGAGGTAGCCAGAACGGCATTGGATCTGATGGATGTCGATAAGATGGGACTGGACCATATCGACCGCAATATTCTGGTCACGATCATTGAGAAATTCGACGGAGGTCCCGTGGGTCTGGATACCCTGGCAGCTGCCATCGGTGAAGATGCCGGTACGATAGAGGATGTCTACGAACCCTATCTGATCAAGAACGGATTTCTGAACAGAACACCCAAAGGCCGTGTAGTCACAGATCTTACCTATCATCATCTGGGACTGAATTGATACGTGCAGCTTACGAAATTTTACTTGCCACCCTATACATTCTGATATATAATAAATCTTGTATTATATTTTTGCGTAAATGGCATATATTGTGTTTTTCAAAAGAGTGTTAAGAGGGGTGTGGAGATGTCACCTAAGACAGATACAGAAGTGATCATAGGCGGAAAAGTATTTACTTTAAGCGGCTATGAAAGTGAAGATTATATGCAGAAAATTGCTTCCTACATCAATGGAAAGATTACCGAATACGGGAAGCTGGACGGCTTTCGCAGACAACCTCTGGATAAGCAGAACATTCTGCTCCAGTTGAATATTGCAGATGATTATTTTAAAGCCAAGAAGCAGATCTCCATTCTGGAGGAAGAACTGCAGGGCAAGGAAAAAGAGCTTTATGATCTGAAGCATGAACTGATTTCAGCACAAATCAAACTGGAAAATGCAGAAAAGCAGGGGAAGGAACTGCAAAAGCAGTTAAATGAAGACGCCAAGAAGATTGTACGTCTGGAGACAGAATTAAAAGACAAATAAATTGATAGCTGTCCGTTTTCGGGCAGCTATTTGCTTATATGAATCGAATGCAATAGAGGAAATCTGAAATCTATGAAAGCAGCAAAAAAAGTAGAATTACTGGCACCTGCCGGAAATGCGGAAGCCTTTTACGGGGCTATCCATGCCGGTGCGGATGCTATATATCTGGGTGGCAGCCGTTTCGGGGCCAGAGCTTATGCGGAAAATTTTTCGGAAGAAGAACTGGTTGCCTGTATCCGGTATGCTCATCTTTTTCAGCGAAAAGTATATCTGACGGTAAACACACTGGTAAAGGAATCGGAATTTTCCGGACTGTATGAATATGTATTGCCCTATTACCGGGCCGGACTGGATGGGGTGATTATCCAGGACATGGGAGTGTTTGCATATCTCAGAGAACATTTTCCAGGGATGGAACTCCATGGAAGCACTCAGATGACCATTACAGGGGAGTATGGGGCAGCTTTTCTGAAGGAACAGGGGGCCTGTCGTGTAGTTCCCGCCAGAGAGCTGAGCCTTGCGGAGATCCGCAGGATCAAGGAAGTCACAGGGCTTGAGATCGAATGCTTTATCCATGGAGCCATGTGTTATTGCTATTCCGGACAGTGCCTGTTCAGCAGTATTCTGGGGGGCAGAAGTGGCAACAGAGGACGTTGTGCCCAGCCTTGTCGCCTGCCCTATACCACTGGAAAACATCCGAAGGAATGTTATCCTTTAAGCCTGAAAGATATGTGTACCATTGAATATATTCCGGAGCTTCTGGAGGCAGGGATCGACTCCTTTAAGATCGAAGGCCGTATGAAGAAGCCGGAATATGCCGCCGGAGTTACGGCAATTTATCGCAAATATATTGACCGGTATTATGCGGATTCCAAAGCTCCTCAGAAGATTTCTGCGGCAGATATGCATACGCTTTCCTGCCTCTATATCCGCAGTGAGAGACAGGATGGTTATTATCACAAGCACAACGGCGGGGAGATGGTGACTCTGGACAGCCCGGCTTACAGCGGTAGTGATGAGACTTTGCTTCAGAATATCCGGAAGGAGCATCTGGAACACAGGCTGACCCTTCCGGTATCCATGCAGGCTGAATTTCTGACCGGGGAGACCGCAAAATTGTATTTGTGGACCGGAGAGAGTGCAGTCACCGTAGAAGGGAATGTGGTAGAAGAAGCTTCCCGACAGCCCATCACACAGGAAAATATAGCAAAACAGCTGGGGAAACTTGGCGACAGTCACTTCCATCTGGAGGACTCCATCGGAATCCGGGTAAGTGACAATGCTTTCTACCCGTTAAAAGCTATCAACGAGTTACGCCGAAAGGGACTTTCCCTGCTGGAAGAACAAGTGATCCTTGCAAACGGCTTCCTTTATGAGAGAACTTCCGAAAAAGCTCCGACACTGGCTGACGATGGTGATTTTCGGAAAAACGATAGTATAAAGTCTCAAAAATCCGATGAAAAATGGGCTGTCACGATACGGACCCCGGAACAATGGCAGGGCTTTTGCAGTTCATCCTTCTGGAAAGATCCGGTCAGAACCGCCGGACAACTCAGACTCTATCTGGATGCGGATTTCCTGTTACAGGATCCGTCCGCTGCGGAGAAGATTTTGAGAAGCCTTACTGAAAAAGAGATCCAATCTGTGATCGCTCTGCCGAAGATCCTGCGCCTGCGGGATGGGCAGTATCTTGAAAAATTACGGAAATTGCTGCTGGAAAATCTGGCATATGTAAATGGCTTTCAGGCAGCAAACATGGAACATATCGCGTTATTAAAACAATGGAATTTTACCGGAAAAGAAATCTATGGGGATCATAGTCTGTATCTCTGGAACCGGACCAGCCGGGATTTCTGGAAGGCATTCTTAGACGGCTATTGTCTGCCGTTGGAGCTGAATGCCGCAGAGCAAAGGGACATTCTGGATCCTGCGTTTCCTGCGGAAAAAGTAATATACGGCAGGATCCCTATGATGGTCACCGCCAACTGCGTGCAGAAGACCACTGACCGGTGTCAGCCGCAGGAGAATCCGAAGGCATTGGATCTGATCGACCGCTATCATAAAAGATTTCCGGTTCAGCGGAATTGTACCCACTGTTTTAATGTGATCTATAACAGTGTTCCGCTTTCCTTGCACAAGGAATTATGTAAATGGAGCGGCCTGGTGACCGGACGGCTGGATTTTACCACGGAAAATGAGACCGAGACTTTGGAAGTCCTGGAGTATTTTGCCGGTACCCGTAAGGAATTGCCCTATGGGGAATATACCACCGGTCATGAAAAACGTGGAGTAGAGTAGACAGAAAGGTTTTGGATCCATGCAGGAATATGTGATTGAATTATCCAAATATTTTATCGCCTTTTTTATGGTGTTATATACGGCAAGCTGTTTTTATACCTTTCGGTATCCGGTGGGAGAGAAGCATCGTGGAGTATTTATTATACAGGGTCTTTTGATGTTTCTGGTGCAGGTCCTCTGTTTTCTGAACCTGTCCCTTGTCAGCGGAGATTTTCAGTATTTGTTTTTCTTTGCATTTATACTGATCTTTCTGTTTGCTACGATCACGATGGTATCGCTGATCTACGAGAATATTAACAGGCTTTTGCTGAATAATATGTGTATGCTTCTGGGAATCGGTCTTTGCATCGTATCGAGATTATCTTTTGACAAGGCCATCCGGCAATATGTGATCGTACTGGTATCTCTGATCTTTTCCCTGCTGGTTCCGTATCTGCTGGGAAAGATCCACTTTTTTAAGAAGATCACCTGGCTGTATGCCACGTTGGGAATTGCGCTGCTCAGTACGGTGCTGATCCTGGGAGAGGTGACCCATGGTTCCAAGATTTCATTTTCCCTGGGAGGAATCACGTTCCAGCCTTCGGAATTCGTCAAGATCCTGTTCCTGTTCTTTCTGGCGGGAGCGTTGTGGGAAAATGTCTCCTTCCAGAGAGTCGTTCTGACGGCGATCATTGCGGGAGCCCATGTGGTGATCCTGGTAGTATCCAAGGACCTGGGAAGTGCTTTGATCTTTTTCGTGGGCTTTGTTTTTGTGGTTTTTGCTGCCACAAGAAATTATCTGTATCTTCTGGCAGGACTTGTCGGCGGAGGTGCGGCTTCTTATCTGGCTTATCAGCTGTTTGATCATGTACGGGTCAGAGTACTGGCCTGGCAGGATCCCTGGAAATATATTGACAATAAAGGCTATCAGATCACCCAGTCATTATTTGCCATCGGCAGTGGAAGCTGGTTCGGCATGGGACTGTTAAAAGGTAATCCCACAGCGATTCCTTATGTGGAAGCGGACTTTATCTTTTCTTCCATCTGCGAGGAACTGGGCGTGATCTTCGGAATATGTCTGATCCTGATCTGTGTCAGCAGTTTTCTGGAAATGATGCGGGTGGCAGTATGCATTCATGACAGATTCTATCAGCTGATCGTATACGGCATCGGTATTATGTATATTTTCCAGATATTCCTGACCATTGGCGGCGGTACCAAGTTCATTCCACTGACCGGAGTGACACTTCCTTTCATCAGCTATGGAGGAAGTTCCGTCATGACGACCATGATCATGTTTTTCATTATACAGGGAATCTATATTCGCCTGCAGAAGGAAGGAGAGCGCAGAGGTGGCAGAAAATAAGGCGCAGAATACGCAGAAAAATACACAGAAAAAAGATGCCGACAGCAAAAAGGACGCCCGGAACAGAAAACGTATGGGCAACCAGCGGGAAATCTGGCTTTCTGCCGGAAGCATCGGTGTCCTGTTCTTGTGCCTGTTGGTCTATCTGTGTCATTTTGTGGCAACCAGCGAACAGGATATGATCAACAACAGTTATAATTCCCGTCAGCAGATTCTGCTGTCCCGCAATTACCGCGGATCCATTTATTCCAGGGATGGGGATGTTCTGGCAGAGACGATACTGGATGCGGATGAAGAGGAGACTCGAAACTATCCGTATAAGAATCTGTTTTCTCATATCGTAGGTTATTCCACCCAGGGACGCATGGGAGTGGAGGCTCTGGCCAATTACTATCTGATCAACACCAATACCTCCCTGAGCAATAAAGTGAAAAACGATACTGCCGGGAAAAAGAATCCCGGAGATAATGTATATACCACACTGGATGTCCATATCCAGCAGGTGGCCAACGACCAGCTGGATATTTACCGTGGTGCCATCATTGTAACGGAAGTGTCTACCGGCAAGATTCTGGCAATGGTGTCGCATCCCGATTTTGATCCGAATACCATTCCGGAGATCTGGGATGATCTGATCGACAATGATTCCAGTACAGTACTGTTGAACCGCGCCACCCAGGGACTTTATCCGCCCGGATCCACCTTCAAGATCGTAACGGCATTGGAATATATCCGGGAGAATCCCACCACGTATCAGAATTATTCTTATAACTGTAATGGTTCTTTCCGGGTGGGAAACAGCAAAATCAGTTGTTATCACGGTTCCAGTCACGGACAGGTCAGCTTTCAGAAGTCCTTTGCAAAATCCTGTAACTCGTCCTTTGCCAATATTGGAATGAGCCTGGACAGAGAGGCTTTTCAGGAGACACTGAATGACCTTTTGTTCAATAAAGATCTGCCACTTACGCTGAATTATGCCAAAAGCTCGGCTATCGTCTCCGAAAGTACACCTTCCGCGGAAATGATGCAGACCTCCATCGGTCAGGGTAAGACCCAGATCACACCGATGCATCTGAATATGATCACCTGTGCCATTGCCAACGATGGTGTTCTGATGAAACCCTATGTCATTGATCATGTGGAAAATGATGAAGGTACTGTGGTAAAAAGCTTTAAGGCATCGGAATACGGCCGTCTGATGACAGAGGACGAATCTGCGATTCTGAAACAGTTGATGACCGATGTTGTGGAAGAGGGAACTGCTTCCAAGTTAAGAGGTTTAAACTATACGGCTGCCGGTAAGACAGGTTCTGCGGAATACAATAATATCAAGGGTGACAGCCATGCCTGGTTTACCGGTTTTGCTCCCGCAGAAGACCCGGAAGTCTGTGTCACCATTATCGTAGAGGGTGCAGGAAGTGGCGGTGATTACGCAGTTCCCATTGCAAGACGTCTGTTTGATGCTTACTTCAACCAGAAAGAGTGATCGGAGGAGTCAAAAGAATCATGATAGAGGCTACCAGTTGCGGTGGCGTTGTGATCTTCCGTGGGAAGATCCTGCTGCTGTATAAGAACATTAAGAATAAATATGAAGGCTGGGTATTGCCGAAGGGTACCGTCGAAGCCGGGGAGACCCATGAGGAGACCGCACTCAGGGAAGTGCTGGAGGAAAGCGGTTCCAAGGCATACATTGTAGATTATATCGGCAGAAGCGAGTATTCTTTTACCGTACCGGAAGATGTGGTGGAGAAGGAAGTCCACTGGTATCTGATGGGAACGGACAGCTATTACAGCAAGCCCCAGAGAGAAGAGTATTTTGTGGATTCCGGCTTTTACAAATATCATGAAGCATACCATCTTCTGAAATTTGCCAATGAAAAGCAGATTCTGGAAAAAGCCTATGCGGATTATCAGGAAAGAAAAAGGAATAATCAATGGAAAAATTGATTATTCCTGCTTTTCTGAAATATTTTTAAACATTCTTGACGATTTCCAGATCCGGTCTCTGCAAGAGATCTACAAATTCGTTTTTATCATTTTTTAAAATGGGACGGGAGTATTTGTTGGGATGAATGATCAGTACTTCCCAGATGCTTCCGTCATTCAGTTCCACGCTGGTTCCGATCTGGGCATCTGCAATACGTTTCATGATCGGCATCAATAATTCCACGTCATATTTATCCAGACTCTTTTCGAAATTCCCAAGAATCTGTAACGGTGTCAACGCATTACGGTAGGTTCTGGGAGACGCCATGGCAATATAGGCATCAATAATGGCAATATACCTTGCGAAGACATCAATTCTCTGTCCGGACATATGGTAAGGATAGCCGCTGCCATCGAGTCGTTCGTGATGCATGATCACAGCATTTTTCACATGCTCATTCAGATCCTGATTACGTACGGTGGTATAACCGACTACAGGATGAGTCTTGATAACTTTGAATTCTTCATCCGTCAGTTTGCCGGGCTTCCATAACAGTTCATAGGGCAGCTGCAGCTTGCCGATATCATAATAGAAACCGCAGAGAATCAGGGTATTTTTCTCTTCTTCGCTCATTCCCAACCAGTCAGCGAAGGTCCCCGCCAGAAGAGCGGCATTCAGTCCCTGGGTATAGGTGAGTTCATCCTCACTGGGCATCAGATTGTACAGATAGTCTAACAGTACCGGGCCGGAAGTAATATAATAATACAATTCGTTGTAAATTGTCAGCAGAATAATATCCGCCGGTTTTCTTCCCATGATCAGCAGTTGTTTCATGGCTAATTTATATTGTCCCAAAAACAACGGATAAGCACGTTCGAATGCTTTGAAATTAGAATCAAAACGAATCTTGGCATAATGTGTAGTGGCGAAATCAACATCTTCCATTATGGTGACACATACCAGATTGTACCGTTTCAATTTCTCAATGATCTGCGGAGTGATGGTGGTTCCTGCAGGGTAGATCACACGATCCTGATCCAGAATGTCCTCCCCCAGGACCATATCCGGCTGTAACTCCATTTTAGTAATAACCTTCAAGGCTGTATCCTCCTCATTTGTACTAATTCAAGTATAAAATATCATACTAAAAAGTCAAGTAACAAAATTGTAATATAAAGGAAACTATGCTATACTAGGAGAAAAAGATTTAAGGAACTTGTGTATGGCAGGAAAGCTGAAGTTTGCGCAAAATCTCTATCTTGGAGAGGGCATCGCGCTGGAAAAACTGGATAAACTAAAAAAGAGGCTGAATAAAAAGCCTCTTCTGGCCAATGTATATCTGATCACTCCGGCCAGAAATCCGGCGGATCAGCTGGATATTTTTGATGCCAGACAGTTGGTACAGCCTCATTATAAGGACGAAGAATTTCTCGTTCTCGGTATGGCTTCCGGCTACGAGGATGCGCTGCAGCTGATCGAACGGATCACCGGAGAGTGCCTGAAAGCCAGAGGGGACTGTAATCTGCGGGAGTATTTACTATGTTGACGATTCTTTTTAAAATATTGAGTATTCTTGGGATCGTGCTTCTGATCCTGTTGGGAATCGCACTGGTGGTAATTCTCCTGGTTCTGTTCTTTCCGATTTCTTACAAAGCTGCCGGAAAGCGTACGGCAGAGGAATTCTGGATCACTGCGAGAGTAAAATGGCTGTTCGGTCTATTGCGGATGAACTGCGATTATCCTGATCCCGGGAAAATTTGCGTAAAGTTTTTATTCTTTACGCTATATGATTCTTCCGTAGAGAAGCCGGAGAAAACAGACCGGACATCGACGGAAACGACAGGGAACGAGAAAACACCCGCTTCTGCGGAGCAGACAACAGAAGAACATACCCCGGAATCTGTCGGGACGCCTAAGCTGATCGAAGCAGAAGATCCCACGGCATTCTCGGCAACGGCCGCAGATGTTGAGTCTGCTGCGGAAAGGGAGGATTCCGGAATCCCGGAACCGGGAACGCCGGAGCCAGCGGGAGAAGCTCCCGGGAAGACTACGGATCGTCTGTACGGATTTTTTACAAGAATCCGGTACACAGTCCGAAAGATTTGTGATAAAATCAAAAATATTCTGGAAAACATTGCATTTTACAAGAACCTGTGGAATGACCCGGATACCCAGGGACTTTTGAAACATGCCGGGAAACGTTTCGGACATATCTGGAAGCGGCTGCGCCCGAGAAAGCTTACGGTCAATGCCACGGTCGGCACCGGTTCTCCGGATACTACGGGATATCTGTATGGTATCTACGGAATGGTGCTTCCGAAGCTGGGAAAGGGGATCTGCATTACCCCGGATTTTGAACAGGCGATTCTGGAAGGGGATTTCAAGGCTTCCGGACATTTTACCGCGGCCTGTGTATTATTCCATTCCGTCCGACTACTTTTAGATCGGCGATTACGGGAATTGTTGCATAAAATCAGACAATATCAGAAGACACAGAAAAAATAACAGTGTAAAACAGGAGGTTTGTTATGGCAGACAAAGAGAATCAGTTTCAGGGCGTTGTAGAATCCCTGTTGAAGGGTATGGATACCGTGTTATCCACTAAAACCGTAGTCGGTGAGGCTACAAAGATCGGCGATACGATCATCCTGCCGCTTGTGGATGTCACCTTTGGTGTCGGTGCCGGAGCCGGCAATAATTCTGAGAAAAAATCCGCATCCGGAGCCGGAGGCTTAGGCGGTAAGATGACCCCCAGTGCGGTTCTGGTCATCAAAAACGGTTCCACCAAGCTGGTAAATATCAAGAATCAGGATACAGTCACCAAGATTCTGGATATGATTCCCGATATCGTAGATAAATTTACCCAGCCGAAGGAAAAAGAAGAAATGTCCGATGCGGAAGTGGTAGATATCGCATTTCCTGAAGAGGAAGAGAAAACTACAGAAGACAAGTAATATTTAAAATACTCTGCATATAATAAAGTGAGAACAGTCTGGATCCGTTTGATAGATGAAGAAGATCATTGGTCTGATACTCTTTTTTGTGGCTGTCGGCATGCTGCTCATGCTTGTGATCCATAACCGTTTTATCGGCTTGATCATGGTAGCACTTTTATTATTTGCAGGGTATTATCTTTTCTGTGGTTGCGAGTAAGAGGGTGCAGTATGATTGATTGGGAAGAGGTCATTAAGGCAGAGAGTACCGAAGAACTGAAAGAAATAAAACTGTGGCTTTTCCAGGAAAATATGCGTCTGAAACAGGAACGCTCAGAGCTGGAGCAGGAGCGTACGGAACTGGAACAGGCCCGGAACAAATTTCTGGATGAGCGGGTGAAACTGCGGGACGAGCTGGATGAATTAAACCGCCGTACAATCATGGAACGGAAACGGCTGAAGGAAGAGAATCTGTTTTTTGAGAAGAAAATGGCCATTTTACAGGAGGGGTTCCGACAGCTGGAAGAAGACCGGAAGAAGTTCGAACAGGAACGGCAGATACTCATAGAGGAAGCCAGAGAACAGCAGGCCACAGGGCAGGATCCCGGAGACGGCAGTTTTACAGCGGTACAGCTTTTATTCCGGGGAGTCAATAATCCGCTGGCTTTACGGAAGAGATACCGGGATCTGATCAAGATCTTTCATCCGGACAACCTGTTCGGTGACGGTGAACTGGCCGGACAGATCAACAAGGAATATCTGAAACGGAAACAGGAAGAGCGGTTCTGGTAACTGCATGGAAAATTACAAGCAAAAATTAAGCCAGAAATGATGAATTTCATTTCTGGCTTTTTAAAATCCAATATTATCGCAGAAGATTAAGCTCTTTCAACTTTACCAGATTTTAAGCAGCTGGTGCAGACATGCATTCTTCTAGCTCCGCCGTTAACCTTGCACTTAACGCTCTTAACATTAGAGTTCCAAATTGCGTTGCTTCTTCTATGAGAATGGCTTACGTTGTTACCAAAATGAACGCCCTTACCGCAAATATCACATTTAGCCATCTTGACACCTCCTCGATCTAACGCGCATCTTACGCTTACTTTTAAACAAATTTTTTCAATAAAATACATGTGAAATGCTCACAACATTGATATATTAACAGAAAACCAAAATAAAAGCAAGCAAAAAATATTTATTTTTTTTATTTTCTTGTTTCTTTTTCAAAGGAAAGCTGTTAAAATACATTTATATATGTCTGAACTGTAGATTTTCAGGCAGACATATCGGAAGAAACAAGTGATCCGAATATGAAGGAGGTTCTATATGAAAGGTTCTTCTATGAATACCCATATGGGAAATATTGTCATTGATAATGAAGTCATTGCACAGTATGCCGGCAGCGTGGCGGTAGAGTGCTTTGGTATCGTAGGTATGGCCGGAGTCAGCATGAAGGATGGTCTGGTAAAGCTGCTTAAGATGGACAGCATCACCAGAGGCATCAATGTGTCCCTGGACAACAATAAACTGGTTCTGGACTTCCACGTGATCGTAGCTTACGGCGTCAGCATTCTGGCTGTCACCGACAATCTGATCAGCAACGTAAAATACAAAGTGGAAGAGTTTACCGGTATTGAGATCAAAAAGATCAACATCTTTGTTGAAGGTGTAAGAGTGATTGATTAAGGAGGAAGTAATTGTGGCTTTACAACAAATCGACGCTAAGATGCTTTCCAAGATGTTCTTAGCCGGCGCCAAGAATTTAGAGAATAAAAAGGAATGGATCAACGAACTGAACGTATTCCCCGTTCCTGACGGAGATACCGGAACCAATATGACCATGACGATCATGTCTGCTGCAAGAGAAGTGTCCGCACTGGGCGAGGATGCAGATATGGCTGCCCTGTGCAAGGCTATTTCCAGCGGTTCCCTGCGTGGTGCCAGAGGTAACTCCGGTGTTATCCTGTCCCAGCTGTTCCGTGGCTTTACCAAGAGCATCAAGGAAGAGCAGGTTCTGGATATTCCTGTTCTGACCCGTGCATTTGATAAAGCGGTGGAGACCGCATACAAGGCTGTTATGAAGCCGAAGGAAGGTACGATCCTTACGGTAGCAAGAGGTGCTTCCGATAAGGCAAAGGAGCTGTGTGAAGATGGTGCAGAGGATCTGGAGCAGTTTTTAGGATCTGTGATCGAACATGCCCGTTACGTACTGAGCCAGACGCCTGAGATGCTGCCCGTATTAAAGCAGGCAGGCGTAGTGGATTCCGGCGGACAGGGTCTGGTAGAAGTTTTAAGTGGTGCGTATGACGCATTCTTAGGTAAGGAGATCGATCTGACTGTAGCTCCCGCAGCTACTGCGAAGGCAGAAGATACCAAGAGTTCTCTGGAAGTACAGGCAGAGGCAGAGATCAAGTTCGGTTATTGCACCGAATTCATCATTCTGTTAAATAAGCCTTTCAACGTAAAAGCAGAGATGGATTTCAAGGCATTTTTAGAGTCCATTGGTGATTCTATCGTATGTGTTGCGGATGACGATGTGGTCAAGGTACATGTACATACCAATGATCCCGGTCTGGCTATCCAGAAGGCATTGAAGTATGGTGCATTATCCAACATGAAGATCGACAATATGCGCTTAGAGCATCAGGAGAAGCTGTTCAAGCTCTCCGAAAAAGAAGCAGCGCAGAAGAAAGCGGAAGAAGAGAAGGCTGCACAGCCTCCCAAGGAAGTAGGATTTCTGGCAGTCTCTGTAGGTGACGGCCTGAGTGAACTGTTCAAGAGCCTCGGTGTGGATTATATCATCGAGGGCGGACAGACCATGAACCCCAGTACCGCAGATATTCTGGATGCAGTAGACAAGGTGAATGCGAAGACAATCTTCGTGCTTCCGAACAACAAGAACATCATTCTGGCAGCCAATCAGGCAGCGGAACTGATGACTGACAAGGAGCTTTTAGTCATTCCCACCAAGACGATTCCCCAGGGTATCACTGCTGTGATCAACTTTGTTCCTGAGCTGTCTGTGGAAGAGAATGAAGAGACCATGCTTCGTGAGATCAAGAATGTCAAGACCGGCCAGGTTACCTATGCGGTACGTGATACCGTGATCGATGACAAGGAGATCAAAAAGGACGACTTCATGGGTATCGGTGATCAGGGTATTGTAGCTGTTGGCACCGATATGGTAAAGGTGACCCGTGATATGATCGCCGAGCTGGTAGATGAGGATTCCGAACTGATCAGCGTATACTATGGCTGTGATGTGGCAGAAGATGCTGCTGAAGCACTGCGTGCAGATCTGGAAGAGGCTTATCCTGCATGCGATATTGAACTGCAGTATGGCGGACAACCTATTTATTACTATACTGTTTCTGTAGAGTAAATGGAAAGTTAGTTAAATACATTGGCAAAATCCACGAACTCCCGGAGCATGCGATACACATGTCTCGATGTAAGGTCTCCGGATGTGA
>ENA-ORMJ01000033-ORMJ01000033.1-human-gut-metagenome-genome-assembly--contig:-NODE-33-length-100882-cov-70.907207_pt1 | contig 100882 bp, 112 predicted proteins | sample MGYA00242100_ERZ508989 | MGnify/ENA primary metagenome ERZ508989 (study PRJEB26280, sample SAMEA2531403) | human gut metagenome | biome: human gut; feature: human-associated habitat; material...
ATGTCGCAATCCAGTTTCTCGCAAAGGTCCTCCAAACGTTTTATTGTAGGGTTGCCTTTGATGTAATTCTGAATGATGTTCTGCGTCTTTAGGTCGAACTTCTGACAGAAAGACGTAATGGTGTAACCGCGCTTTTTTATGGCGCGACGAATGTCAATTTTCGTTCTCATGTTTATATTTGTATTGTTTTGGCTGCAAAGTTAATACATATATTTGTATTTTGCAAGTTTTTCTGAAAAATAATTATTATATACGTTTATTTCTGTTCAAAAGAGTATAGTTTTATCTGTTTGCAGCGTTTTCTTTTGTATTTTTTTTTGTAAAAAAAGAGAGGTATATAATCTATTCTGTTGTATCTGAATTATTCTTTCGCCCCTATAAATAGTTAATAATCAAAGGCTTAACTGAAAAGCCAACCTGTAAAAGCCATCCCGAAAGGAACACCTAAATAATTGATAATTAGAGCAATCGCATCCAGCAAACTTTCCTTGCAACTTCGATTCACAAGCGAGAGCGCCGCCGCACTGAGGAGCCTTGCGTGCCCCCGCCCGCGTGTCCGGCTGTGAATATGCGGGCGGACACCAGGGAGGACACCCCCAGCCACCGAGGACCACTCCACCGATGGCAGCCACCACGAGAACCACCAGGGAGGACACCACCAGCCACCGAGGACCACTCCACCGATGGCAGCCACCACGAGGACCAACAGGGAGGACACCACCAGCCACCGAGGACAACTCCACCGATGGCAGCCACCAGCCACCACGAGGACCAACAGGGAGGACACCACCAGCCACCGAGGACCACTCCACCGATGGCAGCCACCAGCCACCACGAGGACCAACAGGGAGGACACCACCAGCCACCGAGGACCACTCCACCGATAGCAGCCACCAGCCACCACGAGGACCAACAGGGAGGACACCACCACCAGCCACCGAGGACTACTCCACCGATGGCAGCCACCAGCCACCACGAGGACCAACAGGGAGGACACCACACAACGGCCCTATATATAATAAGGTATGCAATTATATCTGTTTGCAAATAAATGTAAACAAATTATATATATTTGTTTAAGGAGGTTAAAAATAAATGTATTTGATAACTTTTTAATCGAAAAATTTGGCTATTACAATTATATGTAGTACTTTTGCAAATGTAAATAAGAAACAAATAACAATTTAAATCGGGGGGCAACCGCTAAAAATTCCGCATTAAAACAATGAATAAGCAACAAACTAAAGTTTTGATCGCACTTGCAGCGATCGCAATGGCTAACAAAGAAGGCTTTACCGTTAGCGCTGCCAACTTGCAGCCAGTTAAAAGCGGCTACGCTGTAGCCGTTGCAGATACTCAAAACTCTTTCGGCTTGGAAGGTCTTGCAAACGTTGTTAAATATGTTACAGAACATCCAAATATTAACGCTTTCGGCGGCTGGTACAATAGCGACAATAATCAATTTTATTTTGACGCAACCGTAATCGTAGACGATTTGCAAACCGCAAAAGATCTTGGACGTTATAACAACCAGATAGCTATTTTTGATCTGGCGAACATGAAAGAAATAAAACTTTAAACAAGAACCAGGACCGGCGGCGCCGGTCCTTACATCAAACAATTTTTTAATAATTATAATTATGAGACAAATAGATAAATTACATAGCTTTATAAAGAATCCACTTAATTATGGAATCCGTAAAAATTCACGCGTTTATAAAGCAATTTGTCGTCTTGCTGTTTTTGGTATAGCTACAACGGGATACAGCGACAAACACACAAAACACGTTGAAACATTCGACGTTATAAACGTTTTGTATCGTTTAAAGGTTGCGTGTGGAAATATGAACGTTTCGCCTCGCGGTGGTGCGTGTGGTGAACGTGTCTTTTTAAACGGCAAAGTTAGAAAAGATTGTATAACGAGTTATGAAAAGTTTAGAGAAAATTTTTTGCACGATCACCCGGACAAAAACGATTTCGATGCTGAAGATTTTTTTATAGCAAGTTTGCAAAAATAGAAATAACCAGGACCGGCGCCGCCGGTCCTTCATCTAACAACTTTAAAAAATATATAGATTATGAAGACAAATTTTGTAAATAATTCAGTAAAGGCCGCCAAGCGTGCCGCCTTCCTTCTCTCTCTCCTCGTTGTAATCGTCCTAACTGTTTCCGCTCTGTTAGGTTGTGTCTATCTCCTTGTTTCATTAATTAGTGTATTTCGGATTACCGGTATCGCCGCGCGTGTCGTTCTCTCCTTCTTTTTCTTGCTTGGTCCTGCGTTTGAGGTGGCAATGAATATCGAAACAAATGCCCTGGCAGTGGTTGAGCGTCTTTTTCCCGCTTTCTGCAATGGTCGCCGCTCGTCTTTCGAGGTCTGCAGCTTCTGGGCTCGTACCTTCTGCGAAAAATAAATAAATATCTAACAATAACAAAAATACTTAATATTATGATTTATAACAAAGAAATAAACGGCGTAAAATTTACATTTGTGTGCGAGTCCTGGAGAACTCGCACCAGTTGGGGACACGAAGTAACATTATATAAAAATAACACGTTCAAAGTTGCCCGCACAAAGATACGTTATTATAACAGAACGTGGGAAAGTTACCTGTACCAAAGCACAATAAAAAACGTTATTATTGACGTACTCGAGAAAATTAAGGCGGCCGCAAAGAAGGCGTTTTTAACTTTGCATAACTACAAAGTTTTAACTAAAAAACGCGCCGCGGCCTTCCTTGAGTTCTTGAACCAAAATAATATATAACATGTATTATGAATTGTATCGAATGTTTTAACCGTTCACGGGCTGCAAATTGTTTGCAGCCCGTTTTTTTTTCGTTCCTGGTGCGCCTCAATGGTGCCAGGTGTGGAGTGTTGCACTCGTGCCCCGTTGCGCCGTTCCTGGTGCCTCGATGCTGCCAGGCGTGGAGTGTTGTCCGTTGCCACCTTTTGCGCCGTTCCTGGTGCCTCGATGCTGCCAGGTGTGGACGTATTGCAGCCGGTGCCCCTTTGCGCCGTTCCTGGTGTCTCGATGCTGCCAGGTGTGGAGTGTTACCCGTGCACCTTTGCGCCGTTCCTGGTGTGCCTCGATGCTGCCAGGTGTGGAGTGTTACCCGTGCACCTTTTGCGCCGTTCCTGGTGCCTCGATGCTGCCAGGTGTGGAGTGTTGCCCGTTGTACCTTTTGCGCCCGTCCTGGTGCCTTCCTGGTGCCCACTTTGTTACGTTATACATATTATAGTATATCACAGATTTTAGAGCTTTTTGCAGCCGATCCCACTCCTGGCAGCTCGTTATAGACCTTATAGCATATCACAGAGATGAGGGAATTATAAACAAATGTAAATAATACCTATTATAAATACATATAATTGTATATAAACGTTAAAAATAAATGTATTTGATAACTTTTTAATTTAAATATTTGGCTATTTCAAATGTATATAGTAATTTTGCAAACGAAAATAAGAAACAAATAACAATTTAGATCTGGCGGCAACAGCAATTCGGCTTATAGATTATGGCACGTATCACTAAAAAACAGGAGTTCGACGAGCTTTCAAAGTTCGGCTGCGCTTTCCTTCAGACTAACAATTATGGCGGTTATTGCATCGTTATAGACGATGGAGGAGAAGGGGTATTGTGGCGCGACTGCACCAGCAGAAACGAGCACACGGCACAACGATGGCAGCGCATCAAATACACTTGCCCGCGTGATCCTGAAGCTGAATGCCGTCCGTATTTTACCATATACGGAACGCGTTATTATCTGGACGATTTCATGCGCTGCGCCTAACCATACCAGGGAGACTCCGGCCTCCCTATTATAGACTACATATAAAATCACTAATATAAAAAATACTTTAGATTATGAGTACATCTAATTTTGCATTAAAAAACGCCTCACGTTATTTCGTTTTCGGTATGCCTGTTTTTTACACACAGGAGGAAATTGACGAGCGCGAACTCGACCAGGACCTTTTAGGCGAGTATGATGAACTGGACACGGAGGCTTATTATGAAGCCGACAAAGAGAATGTGGCTTGTGAGTTGAAGGCAAAGGGCTGGAACGATATAGAGGAATGCGACGGGGATCGCTATTACCCTACAACTCTATTTTCAGAAAAGACTAAAACTTTCTGGTTTGGCAGTACGTCAATAGATATTACTATACAGGCCGGTTGCACGTCCGGCTATTACGAGGCAGCTAATTTTGACTGGTTCGCGAAAGTGAAGGTTAGCGGCATGATAGACGGCTATATAGAGACGTTTGAGTATGAGCACGACGAGCTGGAGGCCGACGACGTGATCCGCGACAACTGGTACGACAATAAGGGGCTCAGCAAGATTCACGCCGCGCACATTATCCGCAAGATCGAGGCCGTTATAGACGAGCTGAAAAACGAGGCTGAAATGGCCTTCTCGATGTATTGCGACCAGGAAATGTATCGCGCCTATCTTTGCTCCAACGGCGAGGCCGGCTATGGCAGAACGGACAAGCGCCTTTGGCAGGAAGTGGAAGAACAGAAGAAGAAAACAGCATAAAAAATATCATCATGGCACAGAATATCACAATATCACGCACAACGGGCACACGTGCCCTTCTGACGGCCTTATTTGCCGTTATCGTGTTACTCGCCACTCGCATGGCTAAGAATGCCCTGGCGGCCCTGAAAACGGTCTGCCAGTGGCTCAAAACCAAGCACAGCTTTTATGGCCAGGATGGCGACCCCATAAAGTGCACCGGCTGGCAGTTTGTCGGCTACAACATCATTGCAGCTGTAGTGGCAATATTGCTCTGCATCGAGTATTAATAACGCCTTATTATAGGCAGATAAAAATATCACAGACTTTCAATATTTTTAGATTATGGCACAGATAGTATTATACAACGTTAGCAACGACGAAAAGTATTTCCCACAGCGTCGAGACATGTTTAACGAGGCACGATGGACCGAGGCAAAGCGCCTCATGGCTCAGGTACTCAGACAGCACAGCAAGGAGGCAGCTCGCCGCTCGTCGCGCTTCCTTCAGGACAGGATGGTAGCCGGGGATTTTCCTGCACCGGCTGGATGTTATCACAACGGCATCACATGTATAGCCAACAGCGGCGAGCACAGCCAGCAGCGAGGCGAGTTTACGGTGCATGATATTATAGGCAGCTCGTATATTTATGAGGCACCTACAGGCGATCTGTGTATTGCCAACATTCCGGAGGAAGGAGAAACGGAGTATTACCGTATAGCCGTATTGTCTTACTAATCATCATTCACGGGGCTGCATCTGGCAGCAGGGCAGCTCCATATTATAGAACATTTTAAAAATTGAGAATATTATGTATAAGATATTTGTTGAAGCGAAAAATTTGATTTGTAGCGATGGCCATGTATGGCTGTGGAAGTCTGAAAGCCTGGATGGTGTGCGCCACTTTGCCACAAAGGATGATGCACAAAAGTATATAGATTTACTCCATCAGTTGAGCCGTGAGAAGGGCTGGAAAGAGGAGCTCTATAGTATCGGTACGGAGGCGGACTTTATGGCGGCTGCAAAAAAGCATGAAGCCGACAAGAAGGCCAACGAGGTGAAGGAGTATTCCAAGCACGCGGACGCATTGATAGAGCGCCGAAAGCTTGAAATTAAGGCCCTGGACGGACTTATTCAGGTATGCCGAAAGTTTGACGGCAAGGTACTAAACAAACGTTTCCATGATGCCGTGAAGGAGGCAACAGATCTCTATAGCTCGTTCACTCAATATAGCTTCGAGCTTGAAAGTTACAGCCGTAATTGTTATGAAGAGTATCGACCATACGTGATTATATGTGCGGACTGGAGCCACGGGAAAAAAACATCAGATCGGCTTTTACAGTGGCAGTGGAATACTGGTGAACGCCTGGAAGCCGAAAAGGCGGTTGCTGTTATAGAACAGTATAAAAATGATCGTTTGGCGGTTATTGAGAATCTGAAGGCATCCAAAAAGAAGTATGCAGCCTATCTGCGCCTGGCACGAAAAGCGGAGGCGATCATGAAGGAGATGGAAGGCTACGATCGCACTATCTGCGAGTTTGCAAAAACTCACGCATTGAGTCAGTATAACGTTCTTTCTATTTTCTGGAAAAGCTATTAAATCATCATTCACGGGGCTGCACCTGGCAGTAGGGCAGCCCTATTATAGAACACATAAAATTTTGAGAAAATCATGGACAAGAAAAAATACATCGACGTATTGACAGAACAGGCAGACAAGCATCACAGACCGCAGGAAATGGCACTGAGTGACTTCTGCGACTACCTTATAGGGTTCTTCAGTATTGACGCTTTCAAGGCTGGCACCGTTGAATACAGTCAGCACGTCTTGAGCTGCACAAAAAAGACCCCTGACTTTGCCGGATTGACCCTCTTGTGGCTCGACGATGTGAAAACAGCGATGGAGCGTGGTGAATGGCTTGACGTGTTCGGCATACTGTACGAGGAAATGTACTTGAGCCGTGGCAAGGCATCGAAGACGGGGCAGTTTTTCACTCCTCAGAGCATTTCGGACCTGATGGCGCGGATCTGCACACTGAGAGTCGGCAACCATGGCAAGGTGAACGACTGCGCAGCAGGTAGCGGCCGTTTGCTCCTGGCTCATTATATAGATAAGAGCAAACTGGACCATTCGGCGGGCCGTCGCTTCGAGTATGTGGCACAGGACAGCGATCCTATTGCTTGCAAGATGTGCGCACTTAACCTTATGGCACATGGCATGTATGGCCGTGTGGAGTGTCGCGACACATTGCGAATGAATGAGCCGACGGTGGTGTACGTCATCAATGAAGTGAAATATCCGTTTAATACGCCTTATTATAGCGTGAGAAAAATATTAGCGGAAAATCGGAAATAAGGTATTTGCCCCTATTATAGACGAATAAAAAAATTACAATTATGAGAGTACCAAAAGATATACCCAACGAATTGAAGCGTTTGATTAATGCTATATTGAAACGTGATGGCGATTGTGAAAGTTGGCTTAATGGATATAATAGAAATCCATTTTGGTTCACCTGGTATGGCTTCCGAATGATTTGTGAACCGCTGTTCTGCAGCTATGGCCGTATAGGCTATAGCATCAATTATAAAGGGTACGAGATTCACGTGGACAATGAGTTGTCTCGAATCTTTATTATAGATGAATAAAAATATTACAATTATGGAAAAGATATTTGTGAACGAGACTGTAGGTATATTGCAGAGTTTCGTAGGCTTTTACGACTCCATCTGGAGCCCTGACGATACAATATATTATGAGTGTGAGGAAGAAGGGATAGAGGAAGACATAGACTTCACTTTTGATTATACGCAATACCGGCAGGACGTATGCAAGGCATATACGGAGGTGTGGAAATTGTGGATGCAGGAGTTTATCAGCGACGACATAGAGCTGGAGTTTTTAGAGGTAGTCAGTCCACGATACTACAATTTTGAAAATGATTCTTGTCGTGTAAAAATTCGCTTGACACAGGCTGCGGAGGATGCTATTATAGCCAAGATAGAAAAGCACCGCAATCAGTTGGCTAAGTGGATAAAGGAGAACCACACAAGCTATGATGGCTTCAGTTCCAATCTATCCAACGACATCGACCAGTGGCCACGCCGCCTGTTCGATGATAACGAGACTTTCCAGCCTGCCTATCTTTTCTGTATGCTCTATTATATTGTTAAGGCAGAATATATAGCGACAGGTGAAACTGAAAGTCTTGAATACGAAGTGTACGGTCGTATATGTGAAGATATTAGTATAACATCATATATGAAGGACATCGAAAAAGTTGCTTAATTGTATGAAAACATCCAGCACAATTCATTCCTTCCTGCTTAGTGAGCAGGAAGGGAACATCCTCCTCACGGCTCAGGAACGCCCCTGGAGCGTGTTGCAGGTGATACCCACCACTCCGGCAGACTTCGACCGCACGGTGGCAGCTCTCAAGGAGCGAGGCATGGTAGCCTATCACGATACCGACCGCACATTCTGCATCATCCACCTGGCAAGCGGCGACCACGACGGGAAGCACCCAGAACGGCACATTGCCATCACTCAGAACAACTACAAGCAGATCATCGAGGAGCTGAAGGACACGATGACACAGGCGGCAGTGTGGTATAAGACGAACATATTATAGAACCTACGAAAATCAGAAAATTATGAAATTAAGACTTTATCACGACACAAGAAAGGAGTTCCGTGACTCCGTGGATGCATGGACCATCTATGTTCCATATCCGAAGTGGCTTAGGGAAAAGACAGGCAGAACAATGGGGGCGTTCCTCGGATGCACTCCTACGGAAACAGGAATGATACGGTGTATTTGGGAGTACGACGAAAGAAGATGGGGATACCCATATTTTGGCAAGAAGATTGCCCCGAAGACTACTCCCAAAGCATTTCAGAAGATTTTCTACAACCTGGAGAAGCTATGGAACGAGACGATCACAAAGAACACGGAAGAGGCGTGGAAGAAATGGAACTTAGCCTAAAAGGGTGGAGAGGTATGAGAGGATTAAAAGTGGCAATTACAAGATAATGCCGCCACCTCTTGTTATCCCCCCTCATCCCGCGCCCGGCACGGTCTTGCGAAGGATCGACCCCTTCGGCGGGAGCTATCATAATCATCATCTGAGTATTTTTGTGTGTAGGCTGCTGGCGGTCTGTGAGGATAGCCGCAGCGCATCACTCCCCACGGTTGGCATGTGAGGGCTCGACACCCGAAGGAGTGACAACGTGAACCGGAAGACACGGAAAACAGAGGGAAAAGCCCGCGAAATCTGTGAAATATGACGGAAAATGTAAAGAAAATAATAAAAGTGCATTTTATTCTGAATAAAAGTCCTTTTTATTTTGGTAGTTACAGAAATTATCACTATCTTTGCATCAGAAAAATAAAGAAAACAATATTAATCATTTAGAACAGGGCGGCAACCTATAAGCGGCAATTAGAATATGAAGACTTACAACAAAGCACAGTTCATCGAGAAGTTTGGCGACAAGAAGGATTCTATCGCATTCGTGTATCCTTATTACGCAGACGTTGTTTATAACATTCCAGACGTTGAGGACATCTGGAAATTTATAGACATGCTCCCTGGCGAAGCTGTATTCGATGTTTATTCATTCTCGGCTGGTCTCTCTAATAATAAGGTCTTACAGAAGACCTTTAACGAGGACGTGTTCGGATATTACGGCGAAAAGCGTCTTTATGATTATCGCAATCTCGAAGACAATGGCGACGACATTTTTGTTGCGTTAATCTGTGACTACTATAGCCTTCGGAAGGGTATCGTTGCAAGTCAATATCCTTATAAGGTGACTGCGGAAATGATACGTCGTGCTCTGGGTAAGTCATGCAGCCAGCTGCTTGACCTCCGCGAAAAGCAAGTGCGTGGCATCATTCAGCGCGTAGAGACTCCTTATTATAAGGGACGCGCGGATTTCGCCACACGTCAGGAGGCTAAGGAAGCTATTGCCCAACAAGTAAAGAAATATCAGTCATACATTCGTGGCGTTCTGAGCAGATGCAAGGAGATTGACACTAAGGGCCTATCGCTTGAAGAAGGTGCGAAGATGTGGCTCAAGTATCAGAAGCAGTTGAAGAAGGAGCAGGAGAAGGAGCAGAAGGCGAGAGAGAAAGCCGAGGAAAAGGCTCGCAAGGCTTACGAGGAAGAGCAGAAGCGCGTTAGTATGATGATTGACGGCTACTTCTCGGTATTTGGATTTGTTATAGCAAATTTGCGCACGGGTGAAAATACCGGCAACATCTCTGGTCATATTGCCGACGAGAACAATATTGTCTGCGACGAGGAACGAGATTTCGATGGCTATTCTCGGAGATGCAAATTCGCAATGATCCGACGTTTCTTTACCCTAAACATCAAAAAGGGTTTCAGAGTGTGTGTAGTAGGAGGACTCATTACCTTCTATAAGGGCGAGTTCAACCGCCAAGGAATGAAAGTGGAATGGATAGAGCAGGGACGCTCTATAGCCGACATCACTAAGCATACTGGCTACCTTGTAAGAGGTGAGCACATCGAGGCTAAGAGTCTGCGTGAGGCTGTCCGCATCAACGAGGAGCACCGGGCCATGAAGCTGGCTCGCATATTGAGCAAGCGCAAGAGAGCCGAGAGACGCGAGGAAGAGAAACAGAACGGCAGCCTGAAGATCACCTTCTCCGACTCGCTGAATGCTGGTAACTGTCGCCCTGGTACTCAGGAGTTCAAGAACAAGTACGAGGAAGCCATAGGCCATAAGGCTACATCTATCTCAATAGCCGACCTTCGTAAGTACGCCAAGCAGTTTGGCGTGGAGTATTATGCAGAACAGGCCATCGAGTATGCACTTAATCATTAACCCCTGAGCCTCCTTTATGGAAGCTGTGGGTAATCACAAAAAATATATAGACAATATGGAAAAAGACCAAATCATTTATGACAAGCGTAAGGCCATGGGCGAGAGCATCCGCGCGATGCGTACCGCCCAGGGTTGGGAGCAAGAGCAGCTCGCCAAGATTGCGGGCATCTCTATCTCAAACATTCGCAGCGTGGAAGCCGGCAAGTATGCCGTTAATATCGACGTACTCAATAAGATTGCAGGAGCACTTGGTGCGGAGCTGAGAATGATTGAAAAGTAAAAAGGTAAAAAGGTAAAAAGAGCCTTCTTGCTGATTTCTAAAACAAAAAGTAAAAAAAAACGAAAGATTATGGCAAAAAAGAAAGTTTATCCGTTTATCCATGTTGGCAGCGTTGTCAACGGCGAGGAAGTAATGATTGACGCTCGCGAAGTATGTTTCTATTATCCCGCACCATCCGTAAAGAAGGCCGATGGAACACCGATTGCCTATGTGGTCGGCTTGCGGTCGGGCAAGGAGTTGACGCTATGTGTAGACGTTGATCAAGAGGTATATCCTGGAGAGAATCTTGTCACCCTGATTGATAGCGTGCTGTATAGCCACTTCTGGCACGACAACGAGGACTCTATGCCGGACGAGGACGAGGAATAACATAACATTTTATTTTTTACGAAAGATTATGGCAAAAGAAAGATTTGAATTGACATCGGGCAAGGATCTGATGTGGACAGTTACAGACAATGAGAGTGGCATCGCGATTGAGTTTCGCGAAGGTTTGTTTAATGAGAGTCAGGAGGTGAAAGTCCTTGTCGACTTCGTTCCTTTTGATGCGTCAGAAATGGCACGTATCATGCGCGAGATTGGCGACTGGATGGCAGAGAAACACGTGGAGGTGGCTCTTAGCGACTGGCGCTCTCGTCGCTCTGCTATCTGGAAGTTGAGCAACGAAAAATTCTGGCTGGCGATGGCAGCAGCAACCAACAGCCTTCTGTTGTCGGACATGGACGCAGAACACGCGGCTTGTATGTTGTGCACCGAGGTGTGCGACTGGCTGGAAATGGAGAAGAGTGTGGACCTGACGAAAGCCGAGGAGGAAAATCTGAAAGGCGTATTGTCGGAGCTGACGGACGCAGAAGCCTGGGAAGTGTTCAAAATCCTGCACGTCTTCTGGAACTATCGCACGGAAGACACAGACATGTTCCAATGGGCAATGGATGTGACCTGGTGGCCTGCATGGTTGCCAACGGATCTGAAAGAGTCTGAGACCGCAGATGATGATATTATAGACGAGAAATAAAACGAGGGAAATATGGAAATAATAAAGACTGAAAATTCAAGATCAGGTCGCCCTGCCATGGAGGGCAGGACACGAAAATATATCGTAGCCGATGATGTGCACGAGTGGATTCTCCAGCACGGAGGCGGCCAGTATATCACAGACACCATGCGCACGATTATGGCAGTGCAGCAGGGAAACGAATAAAAAATAGCAACAACATACTTTTAATTTAGAAACATATTATAGCATGATGAAAACAATAGAGAACTTTGACGATTATCGTGCGCTGGTGGACGAGGTGAAGATGCACGACTATAGATATTTCGGGCTGAACCGCCCGACCATCAGCGACGAGGAATACGACGCGATGTACTTTGCCCTGCAGGAGTACGAAGAGCAGCACGCGGACGAGATATTGCCCGACTCACCTACTCAGCAGTGCTACAGCGAGAACGGCAACGGAAAGCGCACGGTGGCACGTCGCACGGCTTGCCTGTCGATGAAGAAGTTGCACGATGCCAAGGCGGTGGTGAAATACCTGAGAGCGCAGCAGAGAGCTGCCAATATCGGCAGCAAGGGCACGGAGGTGGCTGTAGAGTGGAAGTTTGACGGCGAGACCGTGAGCTTAGTATATCGTCAGGGAGTGTTGGCAGAAGCCACATACGGACACGGCAAGGAGTTGTTTGGCAACGACTGCCTGGACCATATCAAGCATGTGCAGGGCGTACCCGACAAGGTGGACGTATGGAGTCAGTACGACCGAGTGGAGGTGAGAGGCGAGGTGATCATTTCGCTTGAGGAGTTTGCCCGTTATAGCAAGGCTGGCAAATCACCCCGTTCTACGAGCAACGGCATCATGGCGAAGAAGGTGGCTGTGGCTGACGAGTGCAAGCGCCTGGAGTTTCATCCCTTCCGTCTTATTATGGATGGCGTGACAAGACACATGCCGGCGATGCAAGCCTTGGAGCGCAACGGTTTCAAGACTTCGGGCTTCGTGTCGGCTCTCAATCTTGAGAATACGGATGCCGAGCTGGAGCAGGACATCGAGAACATCGTGTGTGCTGCCGAGGTGGAGCGCGAGAAGCTGCCCTATCCTACCGACGGACTTGTATTTAAGTTTGACAACTACGACTATTACGACCGCATCGGACAGACAGACCATGACGCAAAGTATAACTGCGCATTTAAGTTCCGTCCCGTATTCAAGGCCGTAACCACCTATCGCGGCCATCATACCACGGTAGGCGAAAAGACTGGCAAGGTGACGTATGTTGCCGACTTTGACGAGGTGGAAATGAACGGACACCTTTTCGCCCATGCTAACTGTGGCAGCGAGCGCACGTTCCTTCAGAAGGATCTTACACCTGGATGCAAGATTGAGGTTAGCTTGCACGGCGATGTGATTGTTTGCGTTGATGGTAAGGTGGAGGAGCCTTGCGTTATAGAGCCTGAGATTCATCAGAGTCAGGAGCAGGATGCAGAGCCGGAACCTGCACCTCAGCCGGAACCTATACCCCAGCCGAAGCCGAAGCGCAAGCGTAATTATCCCCAGGTAGGTGAGCCGACACTGCGAGAAAATGAAGAATCGGTATCTGCACAGCAGGAGATGTCTTCTTGTGGCATAAAAAAGGCGTTGACCTATATGTTCGCAGCCTTGGCTATCGTATCAACGGGTGTTGTCCTCTTCTCCATGATCGGTGCTGCTGTTTTCTTCTTGCCATTGTTGGCAGGAGCTTTCAAACAATAAACATTAATACAAAAAGAAAATGAAAAAGAAACTATTTGATATTGTTATTTCGGTTGAAACCGACGGTAAGACTGTGACAGCAGACGTCTGTTGCCAGAAGGACGGGAAGAACTTCACCCAGGATGCACTCGAAGGCGAGAATCTTCGACTGGCATGTGAGAGTCTGAGGCACGTGATGGGATTATTTGCGAGACGCTTTTTCTATGAGCAGAAGGAAAAGGGAGTTATATCCGAAAAGGAGTATAACGAGATTGTAAACGGAAAATAATCAATTGACTAAATTCTTTTATTAACTAAAAACTAAAAGATTATGAAAAAGAAACTATTTGTTTGTTGCACCATGGCCATGGCTGCAGCTTTGCTGATGTCAACGATGACATCATGCGAGAGTTTCCACCTTCAGGACGAGCAGCAACAGGAACAGCCTGCTGGTAAGGCTCACGTCAAGTTGCGTTTCGTTAGTGCCTCTCAGCCCTCATCCTCTGCTAAGGCAGCCGTAGCTCCAATGTTCGATGCAACTACGCGAGCCTCCCTTGTTGCTAACGGCAAAGAGCTCACAGACCTGTATATCCTGGACTACGACAAGGCAACAGGCAAGTTGCTCCAGGTGCTCCATCAGACGAACACGGCAGCCGACTTCGCCGAGCCAGACCTGACGCTCGACTATGGCGAGCATACCCTCAAGGTGATAGCAACTCGCAGCACCTCCCCTACTCTCCTCGACGCATCAAGCACACCCTTTGCGCTTACTGACAACCTGCTGACGCCTGTATCATCCACCGCAGAGCCCGTTGTCTGGACGAGCGACAAAACCTCAGACAGCTTCGGCGCAGTGAAGGACATAACGGTTGCCGTGGGTCAGAACGAGGTGGCTGTCATCGCCCTGGAACGATTAGTGGCGAAGATGGTGATCAACAGCACCGACGTGTTCCCAGACGATTGCAGCACCATCGATGCCATATTCAACGAATACCGCACTATCAACTGGCAGACCTTGGATGTTATGGACTATGTGAAAAATCAGCGCCGCTCTAATATCTCCTCTCTTGCCGGTACTGTAGGCACCACCATCGCCTACTTCGTGCTTTGCCCGAAAGATGGCTACTCAGCCGACATCACCTTCACGATGAACCGCAAGAACAACCCCACGCCCTATGCAACCATCACGGTACCTAACGTCCGTTTGGAGCGCAACAAGATAACGACTATTACAGGTTCATTTTACAATCACAGCGCCTCCCTCTCACTTTCCATCAAAGATGAATGGCAACAGGAAGGTAATGATATTAACATATAACTCTCTCTTTACAGGATAAGAGGATAAGGGCAAAAGTATAAAAGTACTTTAATACATTAGCACTTTAGTACTTTTATACTTTTCTATTTTTACACATTCGCACTTCCATATCTTTGCACCTTTGTACTTACATATATTCGTATGCACGTAGGTACGTATGTTCGTATTTATATAGGTTCATAGGTTCATACGTTTATTCGGGCATAGGTATGCACATTCGTATGTTGATATGTTGGTTAATACGTTGATACGTTTACTCGTATGTTGGTACGTGGGTTCGTATGCTGATACGTATTTACGTTCATATTTTCATTCGTTCATAGATACGAACCTATAAAAATACTTAATATTTAAAATATAAAACGGAAAATAGTTGGTAGTTATATTTTTTAGTTGTATCTTTGCACGTATGAAAAATCATAGGTACGTATGTAGGTACGTATATACGTAGGTTCGTACTTTAGTACTAATGTACTTATGTACTTCGGTGTATTTAGTTACACATTATAGCATTATCGAATAGATTATTCATTTAAAATAAAAAGATTATGGCAGAAACAAGATTGAAAGAAATACTCGCCTTCGTGAATCATAAAGGTGGAGTAGGCAAGACCACAACGGTACAGAGTTTAGCAACAGGGCTGCGTCGTTTCGGTAAAGGGTACTTCGGAAAGGGTGCAGACGGAAAGGAGCGAAAGCCACGTATCTTACTCGTAGACCTCGACCCACAGGTCAGTCTGTCTTTTCTTTTCGGTTGGGACCAGGTGAACAGCGACAATAAGCCTACCACCTACGATGCTCTTATCAACCAGACCTCCCTGCCCGTATATAAGATGCAGGAAGGTATCTACCTCGCTCCGGCCTCACAGAAGATGGTCAGCATCGAGCCCTTCCTTAACCAGATGGCGGTGCCTCGCAAGGCCTTGCGCAAAATTCTGCTGAAGCCCTTACAGGAGATGCAGGGCGCAGAACTCGCAGACGAGGGCGTAAGCAGCATCCTGGATGCCTTCGACTACGTATTGATAGACTGCCCTCCAGCCATGTCGCTGCTTACCTATAATGCGCTGGCGGCGGCATCGAGTGTCGTTATCCCCGTCCAGTTGGAAGTGTTGGCCACAAAGGGTATTGCAGAAATCACCAATGCCGTGATAGAGACCAGGGAAGACCTGAATGAGGACCTGGATATTCGTGGACTGTTGGAGGTGATGAGTAATGACCAGACCAAGGCGACGCGTCAATTCAAAGAATATCTGAGCAAGAAGTTCGATGACTACGTGTTCGATTCATATACCCGCAGAGATACCAAGATGGTGGAAGCACAGGCGATGGGTACCGACATTTTTACTTATGCACCTTACTGCAGGGTAGGGCAGGACTATGAGCGATTTACGAAAGAAATCTTAGAGAGTATGCCTCAGTAGGCAGCTCATGTTATATTTCATACAAATAATTGAGGACTTTTAATCAATAGAATATTATGGCAAGACCAAATGTAAGAAGATTCGGTTTGAATGAATCAGAAGCAATGGATAAAATAGAAACAATATACGAGCAAAGACAGACCTCGCAGCAGTCGGCATCTTCTATGCCTTCAACAGGTACTGGGAGTGGCGCCGGCACCACCTCTTCCACTGGCAGTCAGCAGCCGGCAGGCGAAGCGCAACAGCCATTATCCATGCAACCTTTAAAGACTGAGAAAAGTGTAAAGGTAACAATCCCCATGGATTATTATTTCCGTTTAGCACGTCTGAAGGAATGTACTGGAAAGACGCTTCAGGAACTGGCTGCTCAGGGAGTGATAGAGTTTATCGACAGATATTCTCAAGGATAAGGTAAAATCTTACTAAATCTTTTTACCTCAAACATAAGAAAGAAAAATCGCTTTACCCATAAGGTGACGATAAGGTAAAATCTTACTAAATCTTTTTACCTCAAACATAAGAAAGAAAAATCGCTTTACCCATAAGGTGACGATAAGGTAAAATCTTACTAAATCTTTTTACCTATATACTAAATCTTTTTACCTTACTATTAAAATATATATATAAAGAAAAAATATGTTTCTTCTTATCTATATTATAGGAGTTTATGAGAAATTATTGATTTTCAGTGATTTAAGTACAAGGTAAAGAAAAATAGTTAGTAAATAGGTAAAACGAAATAGTAAATAGGTAAAAAGATTTAGTAACTTTTTACCTCAAAGGAAAGGAAACGATATGGAAAACGAGAAACGATTACCGCAAAAGTGGATAAATACACCTTTTGCCTTCACCAGGTTGAGCAAGAACCTGTCGCTGTTGCAGCAGGCGGTGCTGGTGAAGGTGAGTGAGCAGTTGCAGCCCTTCATAAAAGAGTTCTTTGGTTCAGATTTGGCTAAGTCGCGCAAGGTACCCAAATCCCTGTTCTCCGAGGCAGTGAAAAATTCGGGTGTCACCCAGATATACATCTCCTATGCTGAGTTAGGTGTACCAGAAAACAATTTCTTTGCCGTGAAGCAAGCGATGAAAGAAGTGTTGGACGTAAAGGTGGAAGGTCCGAAGAAGAATGAGGATGGTACATGGGGTATGCACATGTATAATGTTTTTCTGAGTGGCGAAACGTCTATTAAGAACACGGGAGTTGTTTTTGGGCTTAACCCGCAAGTGATAGATCCCGACAAACACCTTTATGTATTGGACTATGCCTTCAATATGACCGAGGGATATGTGTCACATCCTGATAACATTGCTTTGATTGGTGAGGTGGCGCGTATGCCAATGATATATTACATTCTGCGCGATGCAAGCGGCAATAACTGGAAAGAGCGCAAAATCCGGCTTACGGTCAGTAAAATCAAGAAGTATTTAGGTATGCTTGAATTTAGCGGTACGGAAATTGTGAAAGAGACCTATCCTAAGTTTTCGCAATTCAAGAAGAATGTACTCGACAATAGCATTGCCGATATAAACCGACTGAAGCAGATGGGTCAACTCGACGTTTGCGTGTCGTATGAACCTGTCTACAATGGTAAGCGCAAGGTAGGTAATCCTGCTTTTATCGAGTTTAATGTTTACGATACTTTCGAGGAGATGATGAAGGCGACAGCGCCCAAGGAACAGACGTTGCTCTTTGCTGATGAGCAGCCAGGGGAGAGAGAGTGGCAGCAGCTCTTATCTATGCTTGATGGAGAGGCTGGTGACGAACTGCGAAAGGTTGGGTTTATGTCCTACGATGGAAAGACTATACTTTTAAAGGCAAGTCGGGAGCAATGCGAAAGGGTAGAGAGTTGTCTAACCGACGATGTTATTAAGCACGTAAAAAAATGCTCCGTCAAATTATTTGGCAAGATAGTTAATTGGAATTATTCTTTATCGGATAAATGATTATCACACCGCTTACCCATTCCATAGGGTAGGCGGTGTTTTCGTATGTCCTGTTGATGTCAGCGGCTTTTTCTAACTTTGTAGGCGTAAATCAACAAGACGAATTATGGAAAAAATCAAATCAGCAATGTTATGGCTTCTGGCTGTAATCATGTTTGCGAGCTGCACTGCCTCCCGTAAGGTGGAGAAGTGGAGTAGTGAGCAGCGGCGCGATAGTGTCGTCGCCATCGTTAAGGACAGCGTGGTGAAGTCGGAAACTTCTATGGACAGTACTATCAGTGCTGCCACCACCGAACAGTTCACTACCGGCTTTATGACCGACAAGGGCAGCAACGAGGAGACCATTATTGAGCGAGTGACCGAGAGCATGGATGCCCAGGGCAACAAGACCACCACCACCGACCGAACCATACACCGCAAGGGCGACTATGAGCGCAATTCCACCTACGAGGCACGGCTGAAGCATCAGGAAGAAACCATATCGCGTTTGCAGCACACAATAGACAGCCTTGTGTTGAGCAATAAACTGAATGTCGGCACCCATTGGGAGAAAAACGACAGCAACTATCTGGATAATGAAAAAAATACCGCTATGGACAGTACTACTTCATGGTGGGGAAGATTCAAACTTCAAATGAGAGCCTTCGTTCTGGCATTTATTATGATTGTCGTTTGTGTATTGGTAGCCAAATATCGAAAGAAGATAAAGAAATAGTTTTCCTTATATATCATATAGTTATGGGCAGAAAGAAGAAAGACGATTTTATGGACAATAACGATCAGGCGGTGGTTACGCTTGATGATTTCGTGATTGAATCCAAGATAGAGGCGTTTTGTCGGACCTATAAGCCCCTGGGTGCTTGGACGGAGGACTGCGATGTGTTTAACGACTCGAAGTTAAGAACTTATTTCAAGGCTGTGGTGTGCCCTTACGGCGACCCTCTCGTCCTTTATCTTCAGGAGTTGGCACTTCGTGGTTTTAGTATGAAAAACGACGAAAGCGGTGAGCCGGTGATCTATTGCCGAATGCGCAGAACTGGAGAAGAAGGAGATAAATTTTTTCGTTAAACAATAAAATATAAAAGTTATGAGTAGTAAAAACAGACCCCATTATTATTACAAGTTTGCAGCCGACAGCGAGGTAGGCAAGAAGCTGCAGGAGTTTATCGACGAATGTAAGGAAGCGCAGGAAAAGGCTCGTGCGTGGGCAGAAAGTGTTCATGCTGATGCTTACTACGAAACGTGCGATGGCTATGCTGGTGGCATTCTCTTTGTCGAATTTAAGAATACTGTCAGTAAGGAAGGCTGGGAAAACGTAAGAGTACCAAGACCAGAAGGCTATCAGAGCACGCCATACTTTACTCCAATCAAAGGCAGCGACTTGGAGAAGGAGATGCAGGCGCTCCCCGTTGTAAGCGAGACAAAGCTTATCGACATCTTTTCCTTTAAGCCTGTTACGGCAAAGGACAAGGAAGGAAACGAGGTACCCGTTCCGTTCAGCTTTGGCGACACTACACCGCCTCTCTTTTTGCATCACGGATTCTGGTACACTGATATTCCATACGAGAGTACGTCGCCCGATTGTATTCTTACGGGCGAGAAAGAGTTTTTCCGTCGTCGTATGGCTTTCATTAACGAACAAGATTATTCATAGGTTAATAGATTATTTTCCCCTAAGCGTAGGGGACGGTTATTTCTTTATTTTTAAGTTTACGGATTTTTTTAGTTACAATGCAGCCATCCGTCCGTGAGGATAGATGGCTGCTTCTTTGTTCATACCTGTGGGTGAAATGTCACTCAATCATGATGGATGTCGTCTGCGGCTATGCCCATCATCGTATTTCGTACCATGGCATTGCCGTTTGCTCTTACCTCAAGTAGCTGCTTGGTGAGTGCAGTAATCTCTTTTTGTTGGTCATTCATCAGTTTCTGTTGCTCATTGATGATTCCCAAAAGACGGTCAACCAAGTTTCTGTTGTAGTTTGCTTCTGTAACATCAGTGATGGGAGTGTTTTCGTCAGGAGTCTTCGACTCTACCACTTCAGCATCCGATTTATTGTCTGTAACTGACGCGCAGCCCGATGGCTCACAACTGATATTCTTCTTGAAGATGATGCCAGGAACGATAGATGTTTGCTGTTCTACGTCTATCGGGTTACGAAGAGAACGACTGCCGTGTGTCCGCTTCTCGCCGTTCTTGATATAGCCTTCAACAGGCTCAAAAGCGTCGCTGTCGAGTGGGATGACCTCACTTTCTGTCTCTATACCTTTAGAATCGTCGGCATATCCAAGATATTTTTCTTTGTCAACGATGAAAGCTGAGATAGGTACATGGAACGTGTTGCAAAAGCGAAGAATGCTGATGACAGGCATCGGACATTTTCTGTCCAGATACAGTCTTAGACTTTGATTACTGGTAGACCCAATAGCCTGTAATATTCGCTTGCCATCTACCTTTTCGTTGGCTGACATCCATCTCTCAAGGAAGGAATAATTGTACTCGTACTTCATAATTGTTAAAATTATAATATTACACCTCGGCTATTCGCCGTTATTTATCTCAAAATACCTCGGATAAGTTAAATCTTGCAAATTAAAGAAAGAAAATACCCGAGATATATTGTAGTTTCGGTTTTAATTCTTAAATTTGCAACAAATTTAATCAAAAGATTTCAAATGACAAAGGAAAATATAGAAAAAATCTCTATCCCAAGTACTGCGTTAGATGTAAAAGACATGACGCCCGATGAAAAGAAGCATTTATCGAGCTTCTTACTTGAGAAAGGATTTACCAGTCCAACCTTCTATCTGCGGTTCTTTCAGAAGGGCTTTTCTCTTTGGGAGATTATGGGAACAAGGGAGTGTAAACGCCAGTTCCTGGCTATCCCCGAAATAGCTGAAGTACTGAAGAGCCACGAGGCTGTGCCTGATACTGACAATGACGGAGAAGGAAAATCTCTCTATGACATGGCTTGTAGCGACAAGCCTGGTGTGTTCTATGCCTGTCTGAAAAAAGAGAAAGGACTTTGCACTCGTTTCTTTCGATTTATGCAAGACAAAGGCATGTGCATGGGTGTTACCATCAAGCGATTCAGTTCCGATGATTGGAAACCTTGGGAGCAGGAGGGCATCACCTCTTTACTGAGGGAGTATATGAGTAAGTAAGAAGTTTTTACCTTTATTATAATATATAGAGTTTTAATTGCAAATGATTGATATAACTGTAGATCTTGAAACGTGTTCGCTTGCCCCCACTGCTGCAGTAATGAGTATTGCGGCAGTGGCATGGGATCGGAATGGTGACAGAAGTCCATTCTTCGGCGAGAATGACAGTAGATTGAGTTTTCCTGAGTTTACAGAACATGTAGACTTGAGAAGCGAGTTTCTGAACGGCTTTACCTTCGACCAGAGTACGGCAGACTGGTGGGCTCGTCAGAATGACGAAGCAAAGGCAGCCCTTCTTGACAATGACAGCGCGGATTGCCCCTGCCAGCCCATTGACGTGGTTGTGAAGGACCTCATGGACTGGGTGGAGGACACCCGCACGAAACTTCACGAAGACGAGATTTATCTATGGGCACAGGGCACCGACTTTGACGTGGCGATACTGCGCAACATCTGTCACAAGATGGGGCTTCGCTTCGGCGTTAAGCACACCAATTTCCGTGACCATCGTACTTACTATTTGGAGATGGCTCGCTTTTTCATCCCGGACGGAGAAGAGTTTACAACAGATAAAGCTTATGCGCTTACGGATAATAGAGAGATAGACACAATTTACCACGGACTGAACAACGGGGCTACCCATTCTCCCATATATGATTGTAAGCGCAGCATTCTTTCCACATGGAAGATGATGGGAATGGTACACGATGCGTTCAGTTCTTGTCGTTTGCAAACAGAAATGTAGCCGTGGCAAAAATCATACGAAAGGATTATCTGTGGATGCCATACGTTCCCAACCGCAAGAACATATCCAAGGCTGGACGCCATTCCAAACACAACTTCCTGCATCGTCTCGCCTACACAGAGACGAAGAGAGGATTGGATGACGAGATACCCACCTTATTGTTCTATGCGCCGTTTGAGCTCCTGAAAGATGTATGCCAATACTTCTATCCCCTGATGACGGGCAGAGTGAAAGACTTGCGCATCATGGAGAGTCATTCCTGCCGATGGAAGAATAGAAAGTGCTACTGGAGAACGGAAGTGCAGATAATAGGACTCGACGAGCAGTTTATCTCGCTTACAGAGTTCACTCGCTTGCTTGTCTATAAGTGCCAGGCGATATGCAACTGCACCGTCCGGCACTATCGGCTGGAAACATTTCTGAATTTATAAAAGCCCTAAACACGTTTTTGCCATATCGTGTTCTATATATATAGGGATTTGTTCTTAGAGCGAGACCCACTCACGGGGAAGGCGCAGCGATGGAGAGTGTAGCAATACCTCTCTGATAATCATACGGCAGCACAAAACGAGGTAGGTAAGCCTGAGAGAATAGTCATGAAAACCTGCATCAAAAAGTGTTGTTCAACTCTGAAGTTTGGCGCATCGCTGTTGCCTTTCCTTTTAAGAAGAAAAAATATGAAAAGAAACGAAAGACCGACCTCAGCCATGGAAGCGGATAGCGGTAACAGAAATGTCCGCGGCTTCGCTCATATACCATTGTCGAAAGCTCTGGAGTAGAGTACGAAAGTACACTACGACCTCGGAAATATGCGGAGTACAGTGGATTCTTGAAGATAGAAAGTATCTTTGATTCATTTGCCTTCGTGTATGAGCCAAGACGCTGGTTGTCTCTTAAAGTTTTGCCTGTCCGCTTCGGTCGGTTTTTCTTTCTTTTAACTAATATATACTAACAACGAGATATGTTATTTCATCCTATCATCAACCAGCTTGCCAATCTCGACATGACTTTTCTCGTGAAGCCTGCCGAGAACCAGTGTATCGAGGGACAGACAGCTTGTTTCTGTCCCTTCTGCCAGAAGGAGGCAGCTAACGACGATGCAGGAAGCAAAGCGAAACAGACACCGCATCTTATTATTTATAAGGACGAGCGAGGTGGTCTCTATAATGGTGTAGGGGTGGATGATGACAGACAGGCAGAGCATGGTGCCGTGAGGTGGATGTGTACCAAGACCGGCAAACATGGATATGGAGCCCTGGAACTATATGCTGCCATGCGCAATCTGCCTATGCACGGAGCCAGTCTGCTCCGTCTTTGCCACGATCTTGTGGTAAGAGTGTACGGCGATGCTGAGAACGTGAGGGCGAAATATCCTATGCTTTTCTCCAAGATGGACTATCGTACCATTGCCGTGCAGAATATTGACACTTTTTCTTTTATCCCAAAGGTTGATTTTAATCCACAGGAACTGGCTGCTTTGGGCTGCGAGGTGACAATGGTAAAAGGCTTGCCTTCTTTCGGTTTCGGTCTGGATTTCAACACGAAGATGTTGAATGATGACTTCCGAATCTATGCGGTTGACCAGGTGACATTACCTAATGCAGTAAGAGATGGAAAGCAGGTGAGCGAGGTTATTTATGGTACGCCATGGAATCCCCTCTTTGTATGTTTTGCTACCGATGTAATAGCGCCGCAGGGCTCTTGCGGTTGCCTCTTCCGTCCTGCCATGCAGCAGCCTCCTATCGTCTTTTCCACTACCGAGGAGCACTCCGTCAAAAAAGTAAGCCGGTGGCTGATGGGCGACAAGGTGTTCACTTATGCCATGGACCATCGTGACTCCAACACGACGGGCGTTCATGCTGCCATCAGTAAGTGGCAGCCCGATGAAGTCTATACCGAAAGCAAAAAGATATGGGTGGAGAATGAATTGAAGGATGGTACGCCCAAAGGTACTTTCCACCAGGAAGACGAAGAAATCCCCGCTGCCGCCGTCAAGGCGCAGAACATCATTTTCTGCCGTACTCCCGAGGATGCGATCAGCATCTATTATGCCATGCGTTCTCTTCGCAAGGATAAAGATGGCGACACTCATTTCCAGCAGAAATGCTGGTATCACGTAGCCTTCTCTGTAGGAAGAAGAAACTTTTGGTATATCGACCGCGGTCAGTGGCGACAGGAGAAACTGGACTTCAATGCTGTGCAGTACCAGAAGATGAAGCGCTTCGCCGAAAAAATCATCATGCTATACCCCAACGACATCAGCAGCCAGCGCGACTGCGGTGCTATCGCCACCAAGTATAGTGACATTTGTTATGCGATGCTGCCTGATGCTTTTAGGGTGAGATATAACCAGCGATGGCAGTGGCTCTATGGCTGTTCCCCTCGTAGTGTACGCGATTATATGTTGACGTTTCGCATGACCGATGCAGACAATTTCCGTTTCGATCATGACATTCGTTTGCCTCTTTATTCTAAATTGCGCGGTGCCAACAATACCGACCCCTTCGAGATAGAATATCCCCGTGACCCAAGAAGCGGTAAGCCCAAGCCACCGACCTGTAAGGTAAGTCCTACAAAGGTGTGGCTTTTTATGACCTCGTTGGGTTATTATCGAATGATAGACCCTGAGAGCACCGACCTCGTGGGACAATTCATACACCTTGACCGATGCTTCGTAGAGTATATCGACTCGAAGAGCATTATCCAGGCTGTGAAGACCAAACTCCTTGAGTTTATCGAGCAAAGTTGGCGATATAACGATGAGGAACAGCGCATGATGTCGGATGCAGCCAACCTTATCGACAAAAACTTCTCAGAGAAATCGGCTGGAGGTTTGCAGTCGATGGTCATTGACTTCAACGAGTCTTTCAATGAGCGGATGGAATATTTCTTCTTCCGCAACGTGGCATTGAAAATCACGCCGGAGGCCATCACTCCTGTCAGTTACGACCATATCAACTTCTTCATCCCAGCTTTGGCAAAGAAGCCTTACGACTTCACGATGAGGGTGTTCCATGCGCCTTTCACCATCAGTGAGAGTCAGGAATATCTCGACCGCAAAAGTGCTATTGACCAAAAGGCGGCCATGCGGAATGAGGACGGATCGCCTGTTTTCAGCAACGAGGAGATTACGCAGATGCGCGTTGAGTTAAGCGAATGGGCACAGACCTTCAGGTGGCAAGTTGACTGGCACGGCAAGCAGGAGAAAGAGCTGTGGCCTGTATTGCGAGTCATACGCGGCTGTTCCAATACATTATGGCGACTGGAGCAGGATGCCATACGCAACAAGAAAGAATTGGACGCCACCGCTGTGGCTACCATCAATTCCCATTTCGCCAACATGATTTCATGTATAGGCCGTATCTGCTATCGCTCCTGGAAGGACATGCAGAGTGTTTGTCCTTACCTCTTGGAAGATCAGGTGGAAGACGAGAAAGAGGCGAGTGGCGGTTCAGGAAAATCGCTGTTGGTCAACACGTTTGTTGCTTCAGCGATCAATGTCCTGCGTGTCGACATGAAGGATTTTACTTCTATCAATAATGCCCAGTTCAGCCTTTCCGACCTCGAAAAATATCCAGGTAAGTATAGGTTGATACACTGGGAAGATAAGCCTGCTTCATTCCCTATGAAGTACTTCTACAACAAGGTTACAGCAGGAGCGAAGATAGAACGAAAGTTTGGCGACCCTGTGACGCTCAAGTTGGAGGACTCACCTGTCAACGTGATTACCAGCAATTCGCAGTTGAGTGATGATGACTCGTCGACGATCGGACGTTTCCCCTTGGTGTCTTTATCCGACCGCTTCTGTCGTGCGAACCACATGCAGCATCAGTTGGCCCGATCACCACAGGAGGTTATGAAAAATCTCGCTACAGACCCCGAGCAGTTGAATGAATACGACCGCAACCAGGCGATATACATCTGTGCCTTGTCCGTGCAGTTTATCATGAAATATCATGAGTTCGTCATCGCACCGCAGAAGAACGTACAGCGCCGACTGATGGTAAGAGAGCTGACCGAGAACTCCGTGAAGTACTTTGAATGGTTCTTTGCCCGGCAGGAGGTGTATGCCGCGCCTATCTGTACCGATGAGATGTTTAATGAGTTCATGCGCGATTGGGCGGATGCTTCCGAAGGTAAGAGCAAGGAATATAGCCGTGCCACCTTCAAGAAGAAGATACGCAAGTACTGCAAGAACATGAATATCATTGTGAACCCCGAACACCTTTTGGTGAGTGAGGACAACAAACGGCATGGGTGCTTTAAACTCCGAGCTTGGGTAACGAAGGAATACTTCGTTGGCAAGGAGTGGGAGAACGACGATACCGTAGAGCCGAAATATATTCGTAAGGTGGAAACCAGCAAGCACGTATATTTCTTCTTCCGTTCAGGTAAAGACCATATACCCGACAATTATGATGACCTGAAGAGGATGGCGAAAGAGTACGTCGAGGGACCAGATCCTCTGCCTTATCGTGATGACGATGGCAACATCGTTACACTCACCACCGAGGAGGAAGAACGATGGAAGACTTTCGTTTCCCGTCGACAGGGCAGAAGGACAGGCAATCAGAACGCCAACAATGGCAGTAACCTGGCAGAACAGGTTCCCAAGATGGAAGACAATGGTCTACCATTCTGACAGAGTTGAAAAGGACATTAATTTTTTAACAACATAAAACATTAAAATTATGGCAAGCTATAATGGTAATATTGATTTGTTATCGTTGAATGGCACACAGGTGCTTGTAGGTATCGATGCGAAAAATCCGCAAAGACCTTATGTTTGTATTCCTTGTGACCTCAACGAGATTAGAGTGGAAGTGTCGAAGAATGACGCGAACAGACAAATGGCAAAGTTGAGAGTGAACATCTGGCCTTTCAACGAACAGTACAAGAACAAGGTGCGCCAGTCTGCTCAGGAGCGAGGCGACAGTAGCGTGAGTGTTCCTACACACGAGATGCAACTGTCTTTCTCGGTAGACTACATCAAGGCTATCGCTAAAAACTTCCCTAAGTTGGTAGAGCAGGTGAAAGAGGCCAACAAAGAGAAAGATCCCAACATCGTGAATGAAAATTTCAACGATGAGAACACTCATCTCTTTAAGGCGATCCGTGCCAGGATGAACAAGCGCATCGCACAATTATACCAGCCACAGCCGACAGGTAACAGCCAGCCTTATCCTACACAGGCTTATTCTGCAGTCAACGGTGCCAATACTTACGTCCCACCAGCCGACGGCTCTTACGATCCGTTTGTACCTGGTGCGGATATGAATCCCGACGACCTGCCATTCTAAAAAAGAATATTCATTTTCTAATCTTTAGTTGTTTGACGAGGCTGTCCGACTCTGTTTCTGCGAAGGATGCTTTCCCCTTCAGAATTGCAGAGCGGACTCCTCTCTTTTTTTCTTAGTAAAAACATAAAACATTCAGTATATGAAATTACAGACTCCATCCGTACTTCTGCTTCGCCAAGCCCTGCAGAAGGCAGCAAAGGGCATAGAGAGCAAGCCCTCCGTCGCCCTTCTTTCCGATGTTCTTCTGCGACAGAGCAAGAAGGACGGTAAATTCTTCTTCGTCACAGGCTCTGACGATACACAGCTCACCATCCCCGCGCCTCTCGACATCGTGGAGGGCAGTTTCTCTAAGCCCGTCGTATTGCCTATCGTCAGCATCACAAACCTGTTAGGCACTCTGCCTCCCGAATGTGTGCTCACCATGGACTTGTCGGAAGACGAAAGCCACATGATGAATATTGAGTATTGCACTCATAACGGCGACAACGTGAAGTCGGGCAACATCTCTCTGCCCTTCTTTGCCGGCGACGACTTCCCAGAAGCGAGAGAGCTCAATCAGGAGAAGACCCACATCTCTCTGCCTTCGTCTGTCTTTAAGTCAGTCATTTCAAAGGCAGGCAAGTTTGTTTTCAACGATGACCTCCGTCCTATCTTGAGTACCCTGTGCATCGATATAGCAGAGGACCGCAGCGAAGTGGTCTTTGTCGCTACCGACGGACGCATTCTTTTCAAGGTGACCCACAGCAACAATCCCGAGACTGGCGGTAGCAATTTCTATCGCAGTGGAGAACCTACACAGATATTGGTCCACTCCTCATTCTTCCGCACATTGTCTGTCTTTGATGACAGCGAACAGATAGACATCCAGACCGACGGGAAGGCTATCCTCTTCTCAGGCAACGATATAGAGTACCTGTGTAAGGCAGTGGAGGGCAAATACCCCAACTATAAGTCTGTCATCCCGACCAATAACCCTTACTACGTGGTCGTGGACAAGAAGGAAATTATCTCTGTCGTCAAACGTGTAGCGCTCTTCAGTAGTGCAAGCTCCAATATCGTGGCATTGAAGAAGGACGGAATGTTCCTGAATGTCTGTGCAAGTGATATTGACTTCAGCAAGAAAGCGGAAGACCAGGTGCTGATAACGGACAGCAAATGCAACGACGGATTTACGATTGGTTTCAACTACCACAACCTGCTTGATACCGTAACGGCCATTCCTGACGATACCATCCGCATTCAGCTCGCCGACCCCAGCCGTGCTGGAGTACTGACAGCCAACACTCCAGCACCGACCACGTTGACGCTGTTGATGCCTACCCTGCTTGAAGTATAACCCCTTTTAGAAAAAGAAGAAATGGACGACACATTGTTATTTATCCCTCCCTGCTGTGTGAACAAGATGTTGCCGAAGGCAATGAAGGAGGCTCCACGCAGGATGCTTTCTTTCTATACCCACGGCGATGTGACGGCAGAGAAGTTCTATCGAGCCATCAGTTATGAGATGATCAGTCGGCACGTCCTTGTACTGGCGATGCCGGTGGTCTCCAACGAGATGCTGGCATTCCTGGCGCAGTGCTTTGAGCGAGACTGGATTTCCCATCTCGTACTTTCTACCGGGCGCAACATAGACGACATGATGGATAAGTATCTGAAGGACTATAAGGACAAGATACTCTATACCTCCAGCGGCGATGTGTCGTCGGTAGCGGCGCACATGGTATTATATAACAATGCCCGTGCGTTGATACTGCAGGGGCACATGACGGAACGACCCAGCGGAAGGTTGTCGGGCTATACACTCATGTTTTATCCCGACTACAGTCTTAGCATCAACGATCTCGACTGGGGCAATCCTATCAGGAACATTCTCTTCCCCGACGTGTTGCGACACCGACAGCGCGTGCACAAGGATAAAAGGGAGGTGAACGAGGCAGAGCTGGCGGCTTTCCTGCGGGCAGACTTCCCTCCCTATAAGAATAAGGAGGACGAGGACAGCTCGCACGACCATCACAATTTTGGCAATATATAATGAAGGAAATATGAATAAGACACCCCGACAATCATATACGGAGATACGTCGCTACACGGAGAAGTGGCGATGGATAGACCCACGCAGCGGGCGTGTAGTGACAGGTTACGTACATCCGCAGACAGCGAGAAAGGTGGAGCGTGTTCCGTTCTACATCAAGTTTCTAACCAAGACAGGCCATGTCGATGAAGGCAACTGCGTATGCCTGTCTGTTGACGTAAATCGTCATCAGCGCAAGGTGCAGTTTGTCGATAGTGGCGAGGTGAGGGTAGTGAACGACATTCTGGTGCTTGAGATTGACGGCACGAGGTTTATCACCCACTAATCTTCTCGCCTTATCAATGAAATTATCTTATTATATTCATTTCTATATAATTTTTATATCATGTTTTTAGTACCATTTAGCGAAATGGTCCGTATTAGGTTTTTAAGAAATTATAATGTTACATTTCCTCCAGCTCTCTCGTGAGAAAGGGCTGGAGAACAAAGATCAAAAGAAAGCGCAGCTTGTCTGTGCATCGTTGTTTTTTAAGAATTTCATACTTTCGCCCTTCGGTTCGTGAGAATAGAAGGGTTCTTATTTAAAACGTTTTAAAAATATTAGATATGAAAAATCCATTCAGAAAAAAAAGTAATGGCAAAAGCATAAGCAAGAAAGCACGGCAGCGTGAGCTTCGCAACTTGGCTGCCTCCTTTGCCATTATCGACGAATTTAGTCGATTCAATTTCATTTTCTGGCAAGTCAAGAATCGTATGCTTCTCATCGAGGAATCGTTGGCCTTGGTGGAGTTGGGGCTGGGTGCGGCCAAATTTAAAGACTTCCTGAAAAAAGTTTGCGACTGGCAGAACTTTAAGTTAATCAACGAGGCTTACGAGCAGAAGCGCATCGAGATAGAGGTTGCAGCCGCCCGTAAAGCCCAGGAGGAGAGGGGAGCGCCCCTGACGGATGCTGATGTATTGCGCATCCGACAACATGCCCGCAGCTTCATGGAGCAGATACCCTTAGAGCAACTGCCTAATCTGATACGAGAGTTCGATATTCTCATCATCCGTGCGTCTGCTACCACTGCCGACACTGCCACCGAGGAGAACGGACAGCTCTTGGCTGTTGGTCATTACGACGGAGAGAAGTTGGAAATGGCTATGTATGATGATGTCAAGTCGTCGCTCGTGAGCAGCCACGGCAGCGACGAAGATTAGGACGCGTATGTTGAATTTCATCGTGTACTTGTTTTTTATCTATATGTTGTGTACCTTCGTCATCGCCTGTCTGCTCACACTGTTCGGCAAGCCCGAGCCCGGTGATGACGAGAAGAAGGACACAAGCAAGTCGCGGTTTAGCGATAATGACGACTTCTACCGAGAAGGGTAGTGATAAAGTTGTTCTTCCCTACACGCCCTGAAAGGGCAGCAGCTCTTAGCCCATGATTGTTATGGGCACAATCAGTACGCCCTGTAAGAGCTTCTGCTCCTTCAGGGCGTATTGCTATTATATACATATCTGCTAACCACATTTCTGACTTATCAACGGACTATTGTTAAAAATATCTTAAATATCACCGAAAAGTACAACAAAATACCCGAGATATTTTGTGATTACGACTTTATTTCTTAAATTTGCAACGAAATAAATAATAACATATTCGAGATATTACAATATGGTAAACAAAAACCACTACAACTTATCGCAGACTTCATTGTCTTGCCTCGTTTGTCTGACCTGTAGTTTCAGCAGAGCTTGCATTGGAGGCATCTATTGTCTGCGCCATAAGAAGTATGTGCAGTATCAACGGATAGAAAAATGTGAGTAGTTTTCGGCATGAAAAGTATATTAATGACCAAGGAGAGCTGGATGACATCCTGCTTCAGCATCGCCCGACATACGGGCGGTATCGTCGTGAAAGGCGACGATGGAAAGCAACATACCTTTTATGTTGTCAACAAGGAGGGCAGCCGAAACTGGACGTACATACCGTCCCAGGAGCCAGCCGACCTGATAGACAGCGAGTTTATTCCATCTTATAAGAAGTTGGGCAGGGAGCGTTTCATCCGTGTCGTACAGGCCAACAACCGAGTCGATCGCGCCGAACTGAAGAAAGCACTCAAGGCCGAGGAGTTTCGCCTGCGGTCGGAACGCATCAAGGAGATGGCTGCGATGGAGGCGAAGCGGAAGCTGGCGAATCCGTCGCTCTTCCCCGAGGAAGACTGAAAAAGAGAAAGCAATATCCTATTATTAAACATTTAATATCAAATTAGAATGAAGAATTTTAAGAAAATTGTTGTTTGTTTTTTTGCTGCAGTAGTATTCGGTGTATTAGAGTTTGCCTTAGCCTTCGTTTTAAGAAAGATGGTAATAAGCATCAATTCTGATCCGTCCTTTATTGTAGTGTATGATGCCTGCCGCATGGCTGTATTTAGCATTTTGCTTTTTTTATGTATATCGTTTTTTGTACTTGTTGTTATCAATTCACTTATGCGCAGATTTCTGAGTAAGGAACACCATCAGTCTGATACGCAGCACGATGATGATCCTGACGCCGATACTATTACAGAAATGAAGAAGAAGATTAATGAGGGCATCAGGCATGAGATGCAGAGGCTTATTGATTTGATGCCTGAATATGAGTTTGATCCTTTCGAGAAAGTGTTGGTCCGCGACTTCCGAAACTCCGAGTGGCGTGCTGCCATATTTCGTAATAAGGACGACCGTGAGGACCATTATCCTTTTCGCACAACTGACAACGAAGGTTACAGCTATTGTTTGCCATACAATTATATCACCGCCCGACTCGTCAATAGCACTTTGTCGCTTGAGGAGCTGTTGGAACAGAAAGAGAAGGAGTATGAGGAACTGAACAAAGATCAGGCAGAGTGATATGAAATCTGTATTTTTTAACGAGATGGAAACTTACGATTTACCTTCCGACTTTATTGACAGCGCAATGAAAATAGGAGGCATTGATGATAAAGAACAACTGAACTCAGCATGGAGGAGACTTCAAGTGAACGTGGACACCGCTGCAGAAGGAGTGCTATCAGGACTTGGCTGTGACATGTGGATAGCAGATAAAAGAGATTTAATCACTCAAAAAGTAGACATATCTTCTGATAACAGTATATCTATGGCTCACCACCGCCGTGTTCGTTTCTGTGACCCTTTAGGCTTCCATTTTGAGGCGGCGTGCGAAGATTCAGTTTTCTGGACGAGTAAGTTGGCAAGTGATGTGATGCCTTTCCGAAGCATTATCCCCTACGTCTGTCGGCGGTCTTTGCTTTTCTCTAACGCGAAGCCTTGGGAGGTTCAGCTATATTGGACGATAGCATTGCAGTGTTGGCAAGTTCCTGCTGATTACGGTGATTTATTGGTGTATGTAACAGGACAAGGTACAGAAATTTTCACTCAGTGCGAAATTAACAAGCCTGGGTGGTATCTTCCTCATCCCGACGCCTTTCCTGTCTACGTCTTCAGTCAGAACAATAAAAAATAAATTAATCAAAAAATATTTCAAATAATGGAAACAAATATCGGAAAGAAAGTAATCATCCGCGGCGACAAAAGCGGAGTGGAGTTTGGAGAACTTGTAGAACACAAAGGTAGAGAGGTAACTTTGAAGGATGCTCGCCGCATTTGGTTTTGGGCTGGAGCGGCTTCCTTGTCTCAGCTTGCCAAGGACGGAACAACGGATCCATCATCTTGCAAGTTTACGGTATCTGTAGACAGTATCACAATTCTTGATGCTATTGAGATTATCCCTTGTACAGACAAGGCAATCAAATCTATTGAGGATGTTGAAGTATGGAAATGTTAGAGGAGAAAATTAAGAAGTTCTTAGCTGTTGATGTTGGCTATGGCTCTGGAGATGGCTATGGCTCTGGAGATTTCTATGGCAAAGGCTCTGGGGGTGGTTGCTCTGGAAATGGCGATGGAGATGGCGATGGCTCTGGTTATGGCATGGGTTATGGTTCTGTCTCTGGCTTAGGTCATGGCTCTAACTATAGCACCTATGGCACCTATGACGATGGCAATGATTGTGGCTCTGGATCCTTATATTGCACAGGCTCTGGCAAAGGCTATGGTGATGGCATAAAAGAAATTAATGGTAAAGAAATCTATATGGTAGACGATATTCCTACTATATTTAAGTCAATCCGTAATAATATAGCGAAAGGCTTCATCGTTAAAAGCGACCTACAATGTGAACCTTGCTATATTGTCAAAGAGAACAATCAATTTGCTCATGGCGACACTCTAAAAGATGCTTTCATGTCTCTTCAGGAAAAGCTGTACGACTACAGCACCGAAGAGGAACGAATCGAAGCTTTCAAAAAGCAGTTTCCTGAGTACGATGTTAAGTATGACAACATGGATTTGTTCGTCTATCACCACGTGCTTACCGGTTCCTGTCGTATGGGCAGAGAAGCTTTTATGTCAAACAAAGGGTTATCCCTTGATGGTAAGACTTCTGTTCGTGAGTTCGTCAAATTAACGCAAGATACTTATGGCGGTGATATTATCAAGAAGTTGCCAGAGGCATACGGTATTGAGTAAATTACTGCCCTCGGGCATAAAATAGAATAACAATGAATAAAGAACAATTAGAACGTGCTAATCTTTTAGCTAATAGTTTAATTCCCAAAGCGGAAAGGCTAACAATGTCAGAAACTACCAGTAAGGGAACTATTGGAGAGTGCCTTTATGGTTTGCTCAAATACGACAAAGAGTTCAACGCTAAATTCTCGCAACTTGTATCAGAAACAGAACAGAGATTTCGGAAAGAGTTTGATGAGCTTTAGTAACTAACCATCCCTTATGGGAGAATGGATAGGAAGAATATAAAAATGATTAATTATGGATAGAAATGAAGCAAAAGAATTTCATCCTATCATGCAGGCTTTTGCTGAAGGAAAGGTAATTGAGTGTAGAAATAAACCAGATTCTATAAAAGGTTTAGGTCTTCCGAATGATTGGACTAATGTAAAAGATTTGTTTTTTATGAGAGATCTTGAATACCGCATTAAGTCGGAGTTCAAGTATCGCCCATTTGCAAACGCAGAAGAGTGCTGGCAGGAAATGCTAAAGCATCAGCCGTTTGGGTGGGTGAAGGAAAAAGAACGAAATGTGCGAACTGAAATAAACTATATACATAACGATGGGGTTATGTTTAGTTGCGGCTCTGTTTTATTTGAGCGCTTGTTTGATGTTTACACCTTTGTTGATGGTAATCCTTTCGGTATTAAAGTGGAGGAATAGTTATGGCATGGGTAGCAGTATCTAAACAAGGACAAGAATTTATTTCCATGTCCAAGCCAATTAGAGCGACGGATGAAGATAACTATCATGGTTGGAAAGATACATTTGTTGAGATTTCTCTTTGTAGTGGCAGCATCAAGAAGCTCATTGGAAGAGAATTATCTTGGAACGATGAGCCTGTAGAACTTCAAGAAGAATAGCGTATGAAGAAAAGAATATTAGATATGTGTTGTGGGTCACGTATGTTTTATTTCGACAAGCAAGACCCTCATGTACTCTTCGCAGATATAAGAGAAGTTCATGAAACTTTGTGTGATGGAAGGAAATTGGATATAGCGCCGGATATAATTGCCGATTGCACTAATTTGCCATTTGAAGACGAAACATTCGACATGGTAGTTTTCGACCCTCCTCATCTGTTAAAAGTGGGGGAGCACTCCTGGCTATGTAAGAAATATGGTAAGCTGCCCGAAAATTGGCAAGCATTTATCAACGACTCAATCCACGAAGGTATGAGAGTACTAAAAACGAACGGAACGCTAATATTCAAGTGGAACGAAAATCAGATAAAGGTTCACGACATACTCAATGCGATTACTGATTATAAGCCGATATTCGGGCATCGCACTACGTCTAAGAATCAAACTATTTGGATGGCGTTCATAAAGTAATTATAATAATAGAAAGAACAGGAGGATTGATCATGACAAGAGAAGAAGCTAAAAAACTAATGCCTGTTATTCAGGCATTTGCAGACGGAAAAGATGTTGAAACCAAAACAGGCTCAGGCTGGATGAGCATAGAAAACATGAGCTTTGCAGGAAAGCCTGATAGTTACCGCATCAAGCCAGAGCCAAAGTATCGCTCGTTTGCAAATGCCGAAGAATGTTTGCAGGAGATGCTGAAGCATCAACCATTCGGCTGGATAAAAGCCAAAGAAGGTGGTTATCAAAATATCATATCTGTTGATAACTTTTATGCAGGCTTGGGCGATAAGGATGGTAGCGCCATCTTGCTGGCTTCAAAAAATAGCTATCAAGACAACACCTTCCTCGACGGTACTCCTTTCGGTATTAAATTGGAGGAATAGCGTATGAAGAAAGAAGAACGGCTTCGCGTTTACAAAATGTATGATGGTCATTGTGCTTATTGTGGAAAATCGATAAAGTACGAGGACATGCAGGTCGATCATATTGTTCCCAAAAATAGAGGTTATTACTCTCGCTGGAGTGCTAAGGATGGGAAATTCATAGTTTCTCACGGAGAAGATAAAATCAGCAACTATATGCCCTCTTGCCGTGCCTGTAATTTTCGTAAACGTGATATGAGCGTCGAACAGTTCAGAAATGCCATCAAGCAACAGGCAGAAGGGTTGCTGAGAGGTGCAGCTAAATTTCAAGTAAACATGAGTATTGCATACGGTTTACTTATTCCTGCATTTGATGCCCCTGTAGTGTTCTATTTTGAGAAGTTAAAAATAAATGAGTAGCGTATGAAAACAGAAGAATATGTAAGCACCATCAAAAATATGCAGGCATTCTGCAATTTGGTAGAAAAAGTTTATCCTGACCAATACAAGTTTGTATGTATGCAGCATGACATTTCGGAGCGTGTGGCGATGGATATGTACGGCTATTTGCGCAAGGTGGCTTCCGGGCAGTATTGGTGTATCAACGATAAATCAGACGACTATTTTCACACTATGATAAGTATGGCGCAGGAAGCTCGCAAATTACAGATGCTGAATAGTCTTATCAAAGATACCTCTGCTTCTGGTGAGTATGGGAAATCAAAAATCCTTGCCATATTTGAAAAAGGTGATGAATGTGTCCAGAAGGAGTTTGATCTGCAATGTCAGGCTTCGTTTATCGAGATAGCCGAAATGATAAAAAATGGCTATATATTGATGACTATCGCCCGGCAGGTAGATTATGTTGATGCCAAGGAGTATGTAGGCGAGAATGAAGGTAAGAAATCACATATCCCTATCTATGATGGCGATGTGATGCTCTGCTATATAAGAAGGCCGGAATTTTGGAGTTTGGATTATAAGAACTGCGGTCTGTATCTCTGTCAGAATGGTGGTTATCATCGTCTAATCTATACTCCTGGTAAAGGTTACGTAAGACACGGCAAGCCTGATACCGATGAGGAATTTGAATTGGAAATTGAAGATAAAGCCTTCAGCAGTTACGTAATGACTATCAGCCAAAAGTGGTATAAGCTTGGTAACATTCATGCCAGCATCGGATTCTTGATTGAAAAGCCAAAAGATAAAGAAGAGTAGCGTATGAAAACAGAAAAGGTTCTTACCCTCACAGTCAGCAAGCAATGGTTCGACATGATTGTGACTGGCGAAAAGACCGAGGAATATCGGATAATTAAAGACTTTTGGATGAGTCGCCTTCTCCTTATCAAGGATGAGGAATGCAAAGATTTCGATAAGTACGTTAAGCTTCATATCGGTAAGACATTTGAGATGCTTATAGACATCGATACCATCAAGGAGAAACTGAATAATGGTACAATGAAGTTCGTACCATTCACTCACGTTCTCTTCAAGAACGGCTACTACGACGATAGTCCAAAGGTAGAAAAGGAGATTGTCAGTATCAGCATCGGTAAGCCTAAGAAAGGTATGTGTCCCGACAAATGGCTCGATACCGAGTTCTTTATCATAAGATTCAAATAACTGTATTCACAAAAATATAGAGGTCAATGAAGATACATAAAGGAAGACAATATATTGTAACCGTTAATTCGGAATATATCCGTTATTTGTATGAGCAGCAGATTGGTGAGAAAAAATCGCAAATCGAGATTCTCAGCGCTGTAATGGATACTATAGACGATTTTCTTGAAGGCAATATAAAGAGGATTGTCCGTTTTATCATGCCCGATGGGTCGCCATCATTTACTATTACGCCACTTGTGCAGCACAATCTGCAAGAGCGACGCAAGGCGAAGCGAAGAAAGAGATAAAACGATATGAGTATTAACGAAAATATAGAGTACAATGAGAACAATTAAGTTTAAAGGCAAGAGCCTTATGTATGGGCAGTGGGTGTCAGGTGATTTTGCCCATTCTCTTGATGGCAAATTAAACATCTTGGGATTTGTTGAAGAAGAAGGCAAAATGGGTTTCACTGGGGCATATCAAATCGACCCTGATACCGTCTGCCAGTTTATCGGTCTTCTCGACAAGAACGGTAAGAAGATTTACGAGGGCGACGTGTTGCGCTCGGACGAATATCCGTATAGCTGCTCAAGATTAAACAAGCGCGACTGTTACTACGCCGTAGTGTGTTACAGCGAGGAGGATGCTTGCTTTGACCTCGTGAAGGTAAAGAATCCCGCCTGTGACGTAAAAGGAATTTCTGACGGCATCCTCGATTGTGTCTCACGAGAGAAGATGAAGAACTTCGAGGTTGTCGGTAACATCCATGACCCCGAGTGGAAGCTATATGGTGAGCATTTGCAAAAAGAAGATAAGGAACAACAATCATGAGTTTCCGCAACACCAAGACTCCCAACAAGCCCACCACTCCAGCCAAGTGGCAGATACCTACGCGATCGAAATACAAAGCTGGCAAAGATGAGTATTACCTCGAAGGTGAGCTGAAGGAGCGTTTCTGCAAACTCTTCCCCAAGAACTCCAACCGCCGCATGATGACGTGGTTCGGCATCGGCTTTTCCACCCTGCAACGCTTCAAGCGCGAGTTGGGGCTTGAGAAGGACATGAAGGCCATCCGCAAGCAGCAAGCCAAGGACACGAAGAAGATCTGCGAGCGCAACGGTTATTACGACTCCCTGCGAGGCAAAGCGCCCTCCGAGGCTTGTCTTGAAGCTATACGAAAGCGCCATGCCGCCGGCTTCTGCCCAGTAAAGCAACTCAAAGCCAACAATCCGCGGAAATACAAGCGAATGTTGCGCAAGAAGAGCGAGCAGCGCAAGGAGTTATATCGGAAGGAACGTCTGCGTGCCTTCTACGGACTGGATCGCAAGACCCGCCTTCGTGTTCCCACCATTCCGCTATCATACAAGGCTTCGGCTCAAAAACATGCTATGATACGCCAGTGTAACTACTTTGCCGACCCATTAGGCGACCCTCACATCATCTGCTACGACAGCGAGACACAGCGGTCAGAACGGCGCGAGGCAACGGCTGCAAGGCATGGGTTGAAAGTGGTGGAAGCGGACGAATAAACTTTTTGTAATAATAGAATATAACAGAATAGAATATATGGTGAATACATTATTGTTGATTTTTAGTGTCGCAAGCATATCACTTGTTGCTATAATAGGCATATCCTGTGGTGCAGTACTCGTGTTCTGCATCATACGTTTTGTACTCAGAGTGTTGCTTGCTGGTAGAGGAAAACCGACCTCGGAAAAGACAATCTATGAAAGGCGTTATTTTCCGTTTTGCTCTATAGAAATTGAGGATGGTCGTCTTTATGAGATATTATCATCTTCCAGTTCCGAAATTCGCATTGCGTGTGCTGAGAGATATAAAGCCGAAGAAAAAAGACTCTACTGCTACGCCTATCTGTCGATACTTCCGAGTGGCGTGTACGAATTGCACGTCCGCGACCCTCGTGATACGATAAGGCTTCGAGATTTTGTTATGGACCATCATTTGAATATCATCTTCGATCGATGCCCCACCATCTTCCTTTGGGGTAATGAAACCCTTTCGCCCTTTATTCCTCTCAGAGACTATCTGGACTTTAGTCGATGTTTGAAAAAAGCAGGGTGTCAATGGAATATAGAGCAGGGAGACTATCAGCAACTGGGCGATTACACCTACAAGATGATGAAAAAGAAAAAACGATGGTTGAAGTCAATAGAAGTGGCAGGAGAAGTTGAACCTTAAAAATAAATGATAATGTTATGGGAAAATTCGCAACTCGCAGAGTACTTAAATCTCTCTTATCACGAGCTAAACTTACCCTCTATCGTCATCAACTTGATGGGGCTTCCTATCAGTATTATGCAGGAGGCTATGTTGTGAACGGATATTTAGGACGAAGTTTCTCTATGTCTGAATTGAAATACGAGATGCAGAAGGGTTTAATCTTCTTGCTGAAATACGGAGAGCAAAAAACGGCACAATACAACGATGGAACTACCATTATATGTTACAGTGAGCCCCAAGCACCCCTGCCGTTATCTCATCCATTATGCGATACCTGCGGTTTTATATATACACTTGGTGATATTGAATACGATGAGCAGTTGCAGAACTGGATAAATTTTAACAGACAACTTGAGGAGGGCCTTGCAGGAAAAAGAAAAGTTTAACGTGGGATAAAAACAATAGAGACAATGAAACATCAGGAATTTAGAAATCGTGTTGCCTATGCAAGACGTTTGGGAGAATTGGAAGTCGAAAATGTGACGATGGAACTCAAAATACATCGTCTTGCCAGAGACAATAACAGGGTAGTAAAAAAACTCCACAATCTGGAAGAAAAGCATAAGGATGTGTTAGTGGAACTTGACATGAAGACGGCTAATTTCGAGAAATTGCATAAAGCTTACTCCAACGTCTGCAACGCTAACATGGCGCAAGGGCGTGAGACCGACAACCTCAGAAAAGCGCTTGTCAAAATGCGAAGCGAGAACGTGAACTTAAAGCAAGAGTGCAGCAAACTTATCGACTTGCTTGAGAAAAAAGGATTCACTCTCGTCAAGAACACCGAATGTCCTCACGATATGGTGGAGACTGGGGACCCGTTCTGCAAAGATAATCCCGAAACAGTAAGAGTGGATAGCTGCGCATGTTGGAATTGTGAATATTTCTGCCTCCGACTGAAGGATAGAGGCAAGATAGTTTGCAAGGAAGGACAGAAACGGAAGCAACAAGACAATAATGATGATGACAATCCGAATGTTTGAAGCTTTTGCAGGCTACGGCTCGCAAGCATTGGCAATGGAAATGGCTCGCATACCCTATAAGTCCGTAGGCATAAGCGAGATAAAGCCCGAAGCGTTGACCGCTTATCGGGCTCTGCATGGCTATGTGCACAATTATGGTAACATATCAAAAGTTAATTGGGATAGAGTGCCTGATTTCGATCTCTTTACCTACTCGTTTCCTTGTACCGACATTAGTCGTATAGGCGACAAGCGCGGTCTTACTGAAGGTACGGGCACAAGTAGCTCTTTATTATGGGAGTGTGAGAAAGCTATATCTGCAAAGCATCCTACATGGTTGCTTATGGAGAATGTGCGCGATTTATTAAGTGCAAAGTTTCGTCCCGATTTCGAGCAATGGCTTGCAAGGCTTGAAACAATGGGTTATAACAACTACTATAAGGTTATCAACGCTAAAGATTACATTCCACAAAACCGAGAGCGTATATTTATGGTAAGCATATTGAAGGATTACGACCGAGGCTTTGAGTTTAACGCCCATCCGCAGCGTACCCGATACAAGCAGTTGTCGGACATTCTTCTGCCGTTAGGTCCGCAGACTTCGTATCTTAAAGGAAAAACTTACAGTGAGTTTATGCGTCTTGCGCGGCTGGACGATATAGAACCTGGCAGCAGCCAAGTGTTTCTTTTTGGTCATAGTAGGGATGCAAAAGGACACGTTGCTAATTTTCATAAACTGGATTGTGCGCATTGTTGCACAACAGGTTCAGTTGGGGGGGAACGTTGGAATGTACGTTTATAATCCAATCGACAAATCGGTACGCAAGTTTACGGCTTTTGAGCAAATGCGCCTGATGGGACTTGAAGACAAGGACATTCAAACGTTGTATCATTCTGGATTGTCGCCCAATCAAATTGGCGACCTTGGAGGTAACAGTATCGTTGTGGATATAATGTCCGACATTTTCTCTCGTCTATTCCCTTCTCTTGCAGGTACAGCACTTGAGCGAGAACGCAAACCTACCATTCTAACATTATTTGATTGATATGACAAGAGAAGATTTTGAACGCATCTGCCGAGAGCATCCTGAATGGATTCCCGACGACATCATTGAAGATCAATTTACAGACCGAGCTTTGATGACCGATGAAGTGTTGGAGACGTATAGACCCTTTCTCGAAGAAGGATAGAGCTGTGGGCAGCACACCATTGTATTGATAGAATATGAGTAATAATTTAAAATAGAAACATAATGAAACAAAGAGCAACAAGAAACTTCTCTGAGATAAAAGCTAAATTTTTCGAGATCGAAAAAATGGCAGCCTTCCTCTATGGCTTGACTGAAGGTGACACACTTTACTCACCTTTGTTCGGCTATCTGAATGTGAAAAAAACAAATGCTTCGGGCATTGAGATGGGCCTACCTAATCCAGACGAGGATGAAGCATACGACATTCTTTTTCGTTGCAATGGGTGTTTAGCGAACTTTGAAAAAGGAGAGTGTATGCTGTTTCTATCGCATCTTTACCGAAGTTGGAATGTACTCAACTTCCAGCCGGGCGACATCGTGGCAATGGATATTAAGAATAAAAATGGCAACATTCTGACCTACGTTGTGATTTTCAACGAAGTGGAATTTATAGATTCTTATCCCAAGATAAGAACATACGCCTGCTTGTGCAAAAACAGCGACGAACTTACTCCTAACGTCCATCTTGATCTTCTCGGAACATGCGCAGAAGAAGTAAGCATTGAACTGAGATACGCCACGCCTACGGAAGAAAAACTTCTCAACAATGCCGTGGAGAGAATCGGGAAAATATGGGACAAGAGAAAGCAGCGTCTTGTGTCATTAGATTTAGAGACGCACACTCCCGAGCAACTGCGCGAGGATTTCAATGCCTTGCAGAAAGAATATAATCGCCAGACTGAATATTGCATGAAACTGGAGCATGAGCGTGACGAAGCTCTAAAGAAAGCAGGGTTAGAGGCAGGTAGAATGCAAGGGGAGTCGTGCAAGGCTAATGAACGAATATATCTGTCCTTACCACAGACCGATGACTGATAAATATTACATCGGATGGGTACGCAGCGGCAAGGACGGCAAGGGCCTTGTAAAGAGCCGACCGCGCAAGCGGATAGCCCATGCCGTAACCTCAATGGTCGGGGGGTGTTACTGATCCTCGTGACGGACTGGGCAACACCACACCGCATATAGTATATGAATATGAGTAACAAACATAAAACCCAAGAAACAATGACAACAGAAGAAAACAAACGCATGTTGGCTCTTTCCTATATCGTAGCCGACTTGAAGGCAGAGAACATTGAGATGACGCAGCGCGTGCATCAGCTCACGGATGACTACAACGATGCCGTGCGCCAACAGCACGGACTGGAGAAGCGCAAGGATGAAGACTCGTCAAAGCAGACGCTTGGCGAGATGATGAAGATGCGCGACCATTGCGACGAACTGGAAAGAAAGAACGGAGAACTTGAGCAGCGCGTGCATCAACTCACGGCCGACTACAATGACGTAGTGCGCCAGTTGAGCAGTAAGGATGCGCCACAAGTGGAAGCCCCGTCGAGGCAGACGCAGAAAGAGATGCAGCAGATGCGCGACCGTTGTAATGAAACGGAATTGGAAAATGTGAAGCTGAAGAGGATTGCAAAAGAATTTCACTACTTTGTGGAGGACAAAAAACTCTACATGAAAAAAGAATCGTCTTGCGGCTATGAACAAGACCGTCCTGTTGTAGGTTTTAAGCTCTGTCAGGAATGTAGCTCATTCCTGGGTGTCATTGAAGGCCTTGGTGTGATCTGCAAGAACAGAATGGCAGAGGCAAAGGTCAGCTTTCCTGCCGATGAGTGATGAAATAGAACTAAAACTCGTGGACTGTTTTTCATGTTCGGACAGCGACCAGTAAAGAGAACAGAATGTTTAATCAATTTGTTAAATGTATATATTATGAGCCAGAGAAATTTAGAAAACGTGAAGGAGGTTCTGTTTCAATACGGCAGGGCAGGAATGCAAGTGTGGTGCGACCTGTGCGGTTGGATGACGTTGATAGACGTGACGGATGACGAGATTTTCTGTGCCATCGCCGATAAAGAAGCCGACCCAAAGACCGCCTACCTTACGTTCAATAAGGAGGGCTGTCTGAAACTCAAAGTAGGAAACATCGAAATCTCAGACCTTTTAGGTTCCGACTGTGTGATACATCCTAATCCAAGTAAAGCGAAATGGGACGTGCTGACGTGGCGCAAGGGCACGGTAGTGAGACGTCCTTACGAATACGACGGCCCATTCTTTATTGTCGATAAGGTAAACAATGATGATTATAACACTTTTATCCCGCTGGTGGAAGTTTTTGAGGACAGTTATTCAGACATCCAGAGTATAAAGGAATGCCCCAAGACCTCGGATGGCGAAAAGTGTAAGATTTCCGTCAATAGTTACTGCAGACTCAACGAAGAAGACACCCGAGAGTTTTACCGTAAAATCGAAAAATTCACGGGTCGTCTTTTCTCCAGTTGTAAAGGTTTTGAACTCCTTCCGCCATTCAATACTGGTCAGTACGTAGAGCTTACCTACGCAAAGCCTGGCTGCGGACTGGCTTCTTATGCAGCCATTTTCAACTGCTACGATGTAGAGAACAGAACCGTCCACCTGTATTCCATGGTGAAGAAAAACAAAGATATTGGAGGTTTTGAGTACAGCATGACCTTTGTTGGTTTTAATGACGGCATATACTTTGGTCCGTGTATCTATCTCGACCACCTCTGCCAAGATGGTGTCCCTCTGTCTATCATTCCAGCCGACCTTGCGACAGAAATCACAATAGACAATGCGCTGCACGCCGCCGGAATCTGTTGGTGTCCAAACATACGTAAATTCGAGATCTATGAGCAGCCTGCGACCTGTGCGGTAAAGGAACAGCAGGACAGCCAAGAAGTATCTGACAACCCATCGGGCAGCTCCAGAGTCACCACACCCTGAAGGCAAAGGTCATATAATCAGCACGCCCTGAAGGGGGCAGAAGCTCTTAGCCCAGGGCATCGCCCTGGGTGTAATGGCAATTGGTAATGCGCCCTGTAAGGGCAAAAGCCTTATATATTGTTAGAAGTAATAAAATTAATACATATAGATATGAAAAAGTTAATGACAGCAAAACGTAAATATACAGACGAGCCGGGCTCCGATAAGGGAGCCATACACTTGATGATTAACAGATGGTGTGGTAACTCTTGTCCGTTTTGCCGCAACAAGCAGTACGACCTCGACACAATACCAGTGGCTACCGTAGAGGAGCTGAAGGCTGCACATACCGTTATGCTTACCGGTGGAGACCCATTCTATGTGACAGGTATCATAGATATATGCTCACACCTGCGCCATGATTATCCTAACATTAAGCAGCTCTATATCTACACTTCTGGTAGATGGATGTTTCTCAACGAGGAAGTAATGGTCCACTACGATCAACTCTTTACCTATGTGGATGGCATAAACTTTTCGCCTAAAAACAAGTGCGACTATGCGGCGATTAAAAAGATGCTGACGAATCGAGATTTTGCGTTAGAGTTCTTCATCCATGCCCGTAGCAACCGCATCATCCTCATGCCTAATGACTTTATGACTCGTGAGGAGCAGGAGAAATTCATCGAGAGCCTTCATCTCAAAGGTTTGGCTTTTTATGGTGCAAAGTTTGAAGTGGAATATCGGGAATGGCAGGAGAAGTTTCAGCCGAATGGTGGCGTGTGGCGCAGACTGCCGGTGTTCTTGTAATGATAACATCCCAATCCACAAAGTAATTTGTAATGCTGAAGGAAGAAAAAGAGAAAATTTTAAAACATAAAAAGATATGTGTAAACAATTAAAAGAAAAACTATTGCAGGCATTGATGGACAATATGGGGTCTGTGATAGACACGCTCGACGAGCACGCTAAGAGCATTAAAGAGCTGGAACAGCGCATAAGCCAGTTGTCCGCAAATGGCAGTGGTGCTGAGAGGAACAAGAATATAGAGTTTAGTATGGGGAGTGCTGCCCCTGGAGACCGCGACCGTTATGATGCTGCTAACGGCATATATTACAAGTTTTTAGATTCCGAACATCCTGGGACGTATATTATTGCCATTTTGAAAAGTCCCTGTGAGAAAGGAAAGATGGTCATGTGTTATGCTTTTTTGATACACGAGTCGAACAACGTTGAGACCCTCTATGTGGCAGACGATACTTTGCCGATGCCATATAGCGACTATTCGATGGGTTTCTTTAATCTTATCGGCAGGTATGCGCTTTTTTGTCTACGGGAGACATACAAAATGGCGACCCTCATGATGGAGGATGTGAAGCACATCAACGGCTATATAAAGAAGGTGGGCTATACGGTAAGATTTAAAGCAGAGGTATTCAATACTCCGTCTTTTTACTCAGTCTCCGCAAGACTTACTCGTCCTCTTTTTAAGACGCACAAATATCGTCTTGGTAAACAAAGAAATAAGTAATCTTTAATCATATTACATCAAAATATCCTTATTTGTTTATTCAAAAAGAAGGGCAGCCGTTGTGATAACGTCTGCCCTTCGCCTTTCTTATGCAAAGCTCAAAACTCAACCCCTATCTTCCACTCGGCAATACGAACCAACCGCCACCGACTCGGAAGAACTTGCAACCTAAGTACAGCGTATCGAAGGCATCCGTGAAGTCGGTACGTTGCTGTAGGGGCAGCGTGTCCTCGCTCTCAGGCTTCTTCTCCTGACTCTTGTCTTTATGGAAACCCTTGTATGAAATCTGCACCTCGCAGAGCTGCATGGCAATGATAAGGTCGGGGTTGTTCGGCTGGTTGATACGGATGGCTGGGTAGGAGAGGTGAGCCAAGCCGTCGTTGATGATCTTATGCTTCACCTCGTGCTTCTCGGGAGCACCCATATCTATGGCTGTCACGTTCCACCCGTGCTTCTCCAACTCTTCTATCACGGTCATATAGAATCGCTCGTCCGACGAAGCATACGACGCTCCCTGCTTTGCCGTGGCATCATAGAAATACGTCACGTCACGGTTGATGGCTCGCTTCGGTGCGTAATAGTCGGAGAAATCGGCTATCACATCACGCAGCTTGCGTTCGTTCTTCACATAGAAGCTCTTGATGACGTTCAGACATTCCATGCCGTCACGCTCATACATCTGGCCCACCACCAACGTATTGATGTTGGCATTGTAATCCAAGGCTATATATAAAGGTAGGGAGTTGATGCAGTCGGAGTCCTGGCGGCAGTCGTTGCGCTCGCTCAACTCCTTAAAGTCGGGTTGATAACTCTCGCTCGTGACTTTCTTTCCACCGATGATGCCCGATACCTTTTGCGTAGTGAATTTGGCAGACGATAAAGGGTCTATCTCATCTGGGATATAACCGTGAACATGATCGATGTCGAGATTGGAGTAAAAGCCATCGTTACTCTTCTGTATCTTTACATTCAGAATTGAGACGGCGAAAGTGTAGGGTGGAAGGTCTCGCTTCATCTGACGGATATAGTCTTCACCCAGAATGTCCACATTGTCGAGCGATGACGCACGGCGCACACAGAAAGCCACACGGCGCAGTTCACGCAGATAGTTTTCGGAGAATTTCTTCGAGCGCAGGAACATCTGCATCTCGAAATCCTCTTCCGGCGTGATGAGGTATTCGTAATCGTAAATCAGTTCGGCATCGTCCTGCGAAATGAGTTTATAGTTGACAGCCATCTCCACCATACCCTTTGTGACGTGTTGGCCATGGTTAGGCATAATGCGGAACTGCCCTTCATGCTTCATCATCTTCAGAGCCACGGCACGGATCATCGTGCGCAACTCCTTCGGTACCACACGCACCGAGTGACTGGTCTTCTTGGCGTTATACAGCAGGTCGTTGTAGCGTATCACCTTGTTGGCGTAATCCTCCAACTGCTCCTGCACCCATCGGTAGGTATGGCCCTTGTATGGACCCGTCTCCACCGTCAAGTCCAGTTTCTCCTCCTCTTTCTCCAACCACGACCCTTTGGCAGTGAGCGAGGCATCCGATAGGAAGCGTGTACTTTTATACATCGGGTTGTGGTCGGAGAAGTTGATGTCGCCCAAGGGATGCGTCTGTCCTGAAAGAGCCGGCATCAACTCGTCGGGCACTTTCTTATTGGGAAAGAACCTCGCCTCGTCGCCTACCATGGCCGAGAACGTGTAAGAGTTGGCAGAGGCGGTCTGCGAGAGCGAGATAAGCACCCAACCGGAACCATTGGCAAACCAGATGTAGTTGTCGTAGTTCTTAGGTTTGAAGATACTCTCGCGAGCATGTTTCGGTGGGCGACCCCAACCGAAGTGTATGCCCTGCGTAAAGCCGAACATACGCTCCATGGCCGCCATCGTACTTGGTATGGTCTTGCCGAAGCCCTGCTGACGCGACACAGCCACCCATGCGCCGAGCATACCAGGCATGGAGTTTGATGCCGTCCAGACATAGGGAGCCACCAGTCCGTCGGTCTTACCCACACGGCGGGCAGCAATCACTCGCTCGTCCTTGGCTCCCATGTATAGCGACTGCTGCTGGAATTTGGTTAAGTAAATGTTATGTGCTTGCTGCATTGTTGTTATCCTGATTTTGTGTTGTGTTTCTTATTCGCTGCGCGTCTTATGCCCCACATGCCATTTGCTGCACGTCCTGCACCGGTACACCGTCATACCCTGCGCCAGTAGCTTCGGGTTCTGATTGAGATATTCCCAAGCATCATCCTCGGTCTCGTAGGCTTCCTTCGCCTTCCATGAGTGCTGCTTGCGAGTGTAATGTTCAGGGTCCGGCTTGAACGGCGGAACCTTGTTGAAGTATTTGTGTCGGTTGTTACTCATGTCTTGTTTTTGTGTTGTTGTTAGTTGTTCTATTTTCCGTCAGTTAAACCATTTCACAGTTGTCTCGCCTTTATATCCTTTCTCCCACACGAACCAGGCGTAAGCCGCAGCGCTGCTGCCGTATTTGTCGAAGTCGCCATTCATAGCGCATTTCAGTCTTGACGAGCTTACCCAAACACGAATGGGTGGGGTAGAACGGAAGAGAGCGCGTCGACCCTTGCCTTCGAGGAAAGTCAGCTTCAGGAACATCGCCACCTTCTTTCCTTCGGGGATGATGCTCAGAGCCTTTTCCACAAACTGCTGCGCATACTTGTAGGGAGGATTGGTAACGATGTTGCCGTCCCATTCCATATTGTCAATAGAGAGAAAGTCAGCCACCTCGCCGTAACCTCTATCCACAAGGTCGCGGCTCACCACCTCATATCCTGCTGCCTGCAACACCCTACTCATGTGACCCTCGCCACACGACGGCTCAAGAATCCGTCCCTCAAACCGCTCCAGTTTGCACAGCCATTCCGTCGCCTTAGGCTCAGTGGCATAGTAATCCTCCCGCTGTCTATCCGCGTCCGTATGGTTGCTTGCGCCCAACGTCTTGAATACAGCAGCCGAGCCGCCTACCCAGTCCTTTCTTTTTATGTTGTTATTCATGTTGTGTAGAGTTTTTGTTGCTTATAATGAAAGTTCCAGTCTTAGAAGAATTTTGCGGGCTGACATTCATCGATTAACTTGCGTGTTTCTTCAGCACAAGCAGCCACGCATTTTTCTACTGCTTCTGTGATGTCTTTGATTTGATCCTCACGCATATTGTTGTATTTATCACAAGTGTCCTCTATTATTTGGTAGAGAGTCTGTTTTTGTAAATTCTCCATATAGTCCACATACTCCTTGCACGTCTTGCGCCCTGGCTCCTTTACCCAATCGATGAAGTCCTTCTTCCAGTCCTTCCATGTCTTGATTTTTATTGTTATCATTGTCGCTTACATTTTGAATTGTTTTTTCAAGAAAGTGTTGCTTTTAATAAGCTCTATCATTTCCTCCTCGGAGTGTATTCCTTCCCAAAATACTTCAGTATGCGACATACCCCTTTCATCATCTACGGAGAACGGCACGGCATAGTTGGTATATACAACACCGTGATGTTTTATCAAGTGACGACCGGGATTCTTGTAGATGTTATTGATCCACGTCTCGTTGTCACATTCAGTCCATATTTTGCATTCTTCGAGGGTAAGGTATTTGTCGATACCCATAGGGTAGTGTCCTGCCTGCCCGTTGCCTTCTGTCCCGAAATAAATAATCTTTGCCATATCGTTATTGTTTTGTGTTGTTTATAATGTCAAGTCAATACCGAACTTGTCTTCCAAGAACTTCTTGAAGTCCGGCTTATCGAACAGCCCTGTGCTTACCTTGTTCCAATCTGCATTGGAGCTGTAAAATACGTCGCGAGTGAACCATTCGTAAACGTTGTCGTACCTCTGGCATGCCTATTCTTCATCATCCGTAGTTTCGGAATCCGTCAATTCGCTTTCTTTCATGTACCCGTGTCTAATCACATCCTCCTCGTCCTTCTGCTCCATGTACTCGAAGTAGTCTGGCTCATTCTCCTTGCCTACAGCCTGCAGGGATTCCTCTTCTGCTATATCTCGCATATCCTTTGCCGTAAGACCATACTTGCGGGCCAGGCGCAGCTTCTCCTCCTCAGTGTAGTTGATGCGGTCGCGTTTCACGATGCTCACGTCCTGCGTGATGGCAATGCGGCTCATGTCCGGCATCTCGTCCGTAGCATCCTTCTCCTCGATGAAGTTGCCGTATATGTTGGCCAAGGCCTGCATACCCTTATCCACGGCACGGTCGTTGTTCTGCTGTTTGCCCGTGCGTATCAACCATTCTGCCGAATTGAGGTACATGGCCTTGTGGCGCGGACTCTCGTCGGTGGTGAAGAAGCGGATGATATGATTGCACACCGCCACGTCGTTGTTGAGCTCCGTGATGGTGCGATTTTTCACATTACCCTCGTCGTCCACCGTGATGCCAAGAGCCTGGATCATCGCCACAGCCTCCTTGTTGCCCTGTGCGGCTTGGTTGATAAACAACTCGTAGTCACGCCGGGCAATGTTGCGACAGGTGGTACGAGGGTCGATGTCCTTGTTCTGCACCCACCTCTTGTAATATTCCGCACATATCTGCATACGATAGCGCTGCTCCAGGTTCGGGAACATCGTCTCGATGCTGATGCCTTGCGCCAACCATTTGTCGATGCGTGCCAATGTGCCTTGTGTTATCTGACTCATCTTGTTTATGTTGTTTGTTATGTCGGCAAAGTTACGAAATCATCCAAAAACGATTGGGACATACCTCTCTGCCTGTCCGCATGGCGAAAAAAGTATGTCCCACCCGTTTTTTCTCTTTTCATTACCTTTGCATCGTATCTTAATCAAAACAGGATAACACTTCACATTTACTTCACACATTAAAAATCAAACACAACAATGCAAACGATCTTACCCAACATTACCCGATTCATAGCAGCCGCAATAGGTCTGCTGTGGTGCTACATCGAACCCTCACTCAACTACATCGGTGTATGCTTCTTCGCCCTTCTACTGGATTGCTACACGGCATGGCGGCTCAACCGCCGTATCTACAGCCGGTATCGTGAGGCTATCAAGAAGAATCCTAAATGCCAGATGGACGGCAAGCTGAAATCCAAGAAGATGACCAAGATGGTGCAGGACTTCTCCGTCCTCATTCTCGCCATCTTCCTCGCCACCGCCATCGACACCATCGTACTCGACTACATGAATCCGCTTCATCTCGCCAATTATCTCGCCGCCCTTTACTGCGGAGTCCAGTTTGTCAGCATTCTTGAGAACGAAAGCACCTGCAACGGAGCAGGGTGGGCGCGAGTGATGCAGAAGATAGTAGCCGACAAGACCGAGCGCCACTTCAATATCAAGTTGAAGGAACTTATGCGGGATGAGGAAGATATGAATAAAGAAAAATCCCCCGACCCCGAATAGTAGCATGGGCATCGCCGCCCATAAACCCTAATAAAGTGAAAAGAGAATGGCAACAATAAGCAATATCCTTGAGCATTGGGCTTCCATCTACAAGCCTTTTTCTCACAACCCCGAGAGCAAGCGCCTCGAAGACCAGAGTTTCTTCCGCATCCGCTACATCGACCTTGAGAACATCTTTTCCCGAAACGCCAACGTAGTTCACTCGCCGTGTATGCTATACAGCGTACTGACCACCGGCGAACTCGTTGACGCAAAGAAGGCATCTGTCTCTCACCAGGTGTGGTTTCTCGCCAAAGTGAAGGACACACCGCAGACTCTTGGCCGTTACGACGGCAACAAGATAGAGCGCACGGCCAACGACCTTACCGACTATTGCAAGGACCTCATAGCCTGGCTCGTTGAGGTGAAGCGCACAGGCCGCTGTCCCGTCACAAAGCGCAGTTTTGCCGACGATGCCATGGTGATGGCAGAACTGCAAAGCATCGACACCAGCAGCATCTCCTTCGGCATGGTGGGTGACATCTACGCCGGACAATGGCTCGTCGTGGGCATGGACTGGAAGAGCCTGCAACCGCTCTACAACTTCGCGTGTGGCAGCAACGGCAAGTATATCGTGTCGGAAGAGAAAAACTCGGCTAATAATAAAAAGTAAAACATCATGCCAAAACCAATACAAGCCCCAACCTTTGATTTCAAGGACACCGCGCAATGGTATCTTGGCGACGTATTGCGTCAGCTCAAGATTAACACCGAAACGCAATGTATCTATCCGAAGGAAATCTATAGCGGATTCAGGGCTGTCAATGCGGCTCGTGCGGCACGCGGTCAATGGCACGCCGAAGGAGTGGGCGTAAATTCCTTCCAAGGCAGGATTGTGAACGATACTCCCGAAGGCTGGACCTACGAGTTTACCTACAACGACTATATGCGCTTCGTTGATATGGGTGTAGGTCTTGGCACTAAGTACGACGATGTGGATAGTGCACGAAAGGCCAACTACTCTCGCCGCTATGTCCGTTCATGGAAACGCTATGGAGCGGGTCGCTCTCAGCGTCCTGCCATTATGATGGAGCTTCGACACCTGCAAACGCGTATGCAAAACTATCTCGTAGATTTCTACGGATTTCAGGGCGAAGCACAGATAATTAAGGCTTTCGAGGATTCTGACATCCATATCACTCTCTAACAACACAAAAACAATAACAATGGCAACACAAAAATTAGCAAAAGTAGTAATCACGGCCAATGCCTCTACAGCCAAGAAGGTATTGGAAGAGATTGACAATCTTGTGCAGAAATATACTGCCGACATTCAGAAGATGACTGCCGCAGGTCAGGCTAACACTGCTGAGTGTAAGAGGGCAGAGAGCACATTGAAGGCGTTGTCGCAAGTGCAGCGTGACAATATCGAGGACACGAAGCGATTGGGTGAGGTGGTGCAAGACCTCACCAACACTAAGCTTCGTGACCTTCGCCGTGCTATGGGTTCGGGCAAGTCGGCTCTCGCTAAGCTCACTGGCTCGGATGCCGACCTGAAGAGGGCAGAGCAGATACGAAGCGAGATGAAGCAGGTGGGCGATCAAATGCGTCTTATCGAAGGTCAGTACGTCAAGATAGCCGACGGACTGAAGAATGTTTCCAATCAGTCAGACCAGTGGCTCGACAAGGCTATCAAGCAACAGCGCGACCTCGTTGGCTCGCTGCAGAAGTCGGATGCGTCGTATCAGCAGAATCTCGCCACATTGAAGCAGCTTGAAGCTGAGGAAGATAGACGCAAGGGCAAGATGGGCATCGTGGAAGCTCGCCAGATCGTAACCAGTCAAAACGCTTCGGCATCCGATTTGCGTCGAGCCAAGTCTACGCTTACCGAGGCTCGCGACAATACTCCTACAGGAAATACTGGCGACATTGCGCAATACAACAAAGAGCTTCAGGAGATAGAGAAGCGACTGGAGGCTGTGTCGGGTAAGGCTCAGAAAGCATCAATGAGCTGGAAGCAGATGAAGCAGGTGTTGGCTGAACCCAACAGGGCTTCTGGCGAAGACATCAAGCACACGATGGAAGTGATTCAGCAGAAGATACAGCAACTCCCTGCCGGCAGCAAGTATGTAGCTGACCTCCGTCGCCAATACTCCATGCTCGAACAGACTCTCAAAGGCACCCGTATGTCGCAGAGTGCCCTTAACGATATTCTCACTCGTAGCAAGCAGGGCAAGGCTTCCCTCGACGAACTGCGCCGTGCTTACAAGCAGCTTGAAGAGGAACTGAACCAAATCAACACCAAGAGCAAGGAGTTTGCCGACAAGCAGAAGTCGATGAAGGAGCTGAAGAAGAACATCGACGAGGCGACGGGTGCAGCCAACAAGCATGGCAGCGCATGGCAGACGGCACTAAAGAATCTCACGGCTTATGTCGGATTGTTTGCGATGTTCAATCAGCTTAAAACGTACTTTATAGATTTGTTTCGTCTTAATATGAAGTATAGCGAACAGCTTACTAATATTCGTAAGGTCGCTTTATCTACAACTGACGAAGTAGCAAATTTATCAAAGGAACTTGCTAAAATCGATACCCGTACAAGCATAGAAGAACTGAACAACTTGGCCTATGCGGGAGCTAAACTTGGTATTACAACTCAAAATTTAGCTGGCTTCGTCCGTGCCGCAGACCAGGTGAACGTCGCATTGAAAGAGGATTTGGGCGATGAAGCGTTGACGGCTCTTGCTAAGATTACTGAGGTGATGGGTCTTGCGGATAAATATGGAGTGGAGCAGGCTATGCTGAAAACAGGCTCTGCGATTTTCCGACTGGCATCTACATCTACAGCGACAAGCGGAAAGATTGTGGATTTCTCTAATCGTATGCTTGCATTGGGCGAACAGGCAGCTTTAACAACCCCAGATATTTTGGCTCTTGGTGCGGCTGTTGACTCAATGGCCCTTGAGCCAGAAGTTGCAGCAACAGCTTTTGGAAAGTTGGTTGTAGAGCTTCGTAAAGGTACAAGCCCTATTGAAAAATCACTCGGTATAGCTTCTGGTTCTTTGAAGAAGATGATCGAGAGTGGAAGAGGTATGGATGCAATCTTAACCATTTTCCGCAGAATGGGCGAAACTAAAAACCTTTTTGCTCTTGATGGCTTATTTAAGGACTTAGGCTCAGATGGCGCTCGTTTGGTAAAAACTATGGTAACAATGGCTGCCAAGAATGGTATGCTTACTAAAGCGGTAAAGGAGTCTAATAAAGCTTTTAATGAAGGTTCTGCTGTTACGGTTGAGTATAATATGCAGCAGGAAACTGCAGCCGCGTATATGGAGAGGGCTAACAACCTTCTTGAAAAACAGTTTGTTTCTTCAAGTGCGGCTTCGGGACCTATTCGTGATATAGCAAAAGCTTGGTTTGAAGTTGTAAAGGAACTTACAACCAGTATGAGTTTTATGACAGAGGTTCGTGTAGCGTTAGCGCTGCTCTTTGCCTCTATAAAGATGCTATTGAGCATACTTCCTACGTTGATCACCATGATTAGTATGGCAGGATTAGCGGGTGGCTTTGCAAAACTGCTTACTTATGTTCAGGGATTAGAAGGAGGTATGTTGTCTCTGGGTGCTGTCGTTGCCAAAACTAAAGCTGCATTTAATGGCTTGTCGTTTGCCAAGCAGGCGGGTATTATGGGAGGATTAATTGGATTATTGGGTATATTGGTCGTAAAACTTGCCGAATATTCTTCCTCTTTGAACGGTTTATCCGCAGGACAGCGCGTGCTTAACGAAGTACAAGAAGAAGGTAAGCGCAAGGCTATGGAGGAACAAGAATCGTTGAAGCGTCTGCATAATGTTATGCACGATACTTCAGCGTCAATGAATCTTCGCCTCGAAGCTATGAATAAATTGAATGGCGCTATTCCTAACCTCAACGCTAAAATTAACACAGAGACGGGTGTTGTTAAGGAAAACACTAAGGCATGGGAGGATAACTTTCAACGTCTACAAGATTACTACAAACTTGAGGGCGCTCGTTCTAAGTTGGCAGAATTGGGTCGTGAGAAAGTGGATGCTATTCTTGATTTGCAGAAAAAGGAAGATGCGTATGCAAATACACACGTAAACGCTCCTAATGGAAGATATATTCAGACCTCTGGTGGTGCTATGATGCCAGGGCAGGCACAGGGTGCAATCGGACAGGCAGGACAGCGTGCGGCTGCGAAACGCGAGCGAGATAAGGCTCAGTCAAGACTGGATGAAATAAACGCACAAGAAGAAGCCTTACGGAAAAAGTTTGGGGCTAAACTTTATGTAGGAGATGGAAAGGTTGTAGGTCAAAAAGTTTATGGCGGCAACGGTGGTGGTGGAGGTAACACAACTACTCCTGAAGATGATGCTCGCAACAACATATCTGAGTTTATTACAAAGATAAAGAATTTCTATAAGCGCCAAATGACAGCCACTGTTGAGGATCTTTCAAAGAAGGGCGTAGAGAAAGAATTACAGAAACAGGCAGTTAATGACATTCAAATACAAATGGATGCTGCCCTTGCAGCTGCGCAGCAGTCTATTGTCCTTGGAAATAAAACTTGGGATAAATTTAAAAAATCAATAGACAAATATCGCAAGGAAAAAGACGATGAGTTTGGACAATCTCAGTCTCGTATGCTTGAGGCTGCCATATTGAATACTAATGTAGCACAACTTCGTTCTGATTTATTAAAGCAAATGCCTAAAATTAAGAAAGGGCAAGTTGTCGGATATAAGTCAGATGAACGCGACCGTGCTTATCTTGACAGAATGTGGCTGAATGCTTCATCAAAAGAAAACGATTCAAGCAATGTAATCCAAGAACGCATAGAACAACGTCGAAAGGAGTTACTTGAACATGATTACACAGGTGTAGTTCAACAAAATTCTTTCTTGGGATTAATAAGTTCTCGTTTTGCAGACGTTTCGCTTGAAACACTAAATAAAGATAGGGCTGATGTTATAAAAGTTTTGGAAAAAGCTCGTACACAAATGGCGGCACTTTTTGAGACTAACGGGGAGAAGCAGAAGTTACTTCAGTTCTTATTTGGAAAAGACTACATGCAGATGCCTTCTGTCTTTCTTGCGTTGATGGGCGAGACTGAGCAGAATGTAAAGCTATTCTATCACAAGCTTATACAATATGTTGATGAATATACAGCTGCACAGAAAAAAGAATACGACGAATCCAAGAAGATTTCTGATTTTCTTTGGAAAAACAACAAACGCAATCTCGATCAGCAGGCAAAACTGCGCAAGATGCAGCAGGAAAGCTCTCTCTTCGGCAAGCGTACCAACTTTCTCTCCAACCTCGGTCTTGCCGACCTTACCGCCGACCCAGAGGTGGAGTTACTAAAGATGAAGATGCAGATGGCAGAAGATTATTATGCCTTCTGTCTGAAGAACTCTCGTAATAAGCAGCTCATCGATGAAGCTGATAAGGCTCGTCAGGAGGCAGAGCTTGCCTATGCCAATCAGATGGCAACGGCGATGAAGAACCGCCTTTCGCAGATGCAGCAACTCGTGCAGCCTATAGAAACCTTCGGTGCAGAGGTAGGTAAAGCTTTCGCCCTGATGGAGTCTGACGTGTCAAGCGCACAGGAAAGTATCAAGAATGCCCTGAAGTCTATGATTGAGTCGTGGGCTAATATGGCGCTTAATGACGTGAACACCCAAATGTGGAAGGCTATCAATGATGCAGGTGCCAAACAAGGTAAGGCTAACGCACAGCCTGGTATTGATGCGGCGAGAGCCAATGCTAACGCTAATGTCGCAAAAGAGGACTTATCTCATCTCGGCACAGCCGATAACCCTATGCACGTCATTGTGGAAAACGGCTTTGGCGGCGAGGGTACTGCCACAGGAACGTCTGGCACGACCATATCAGAAGGAACTTCCGGCACTGTTATGTCGAAAAATGGCGAGTCGTCCGTAGCCGGACAGAAACGACCCAAAGGATTGTCAGCTTCTCCGTATTCAGGCACCGCCTCTCAAGCAGGAACAGCCATTGCAGAAACTGCGACAGGCGGTACTACTTTGTCTGATGCCGTAGCCGGTATCGGAGGCAGCCTTGTGGGTGACTTGATGAATAGCAAATTCACTCTTGGCGGTTCTTCAAAGAAAACTGGAGACGACAAGGAAAAAGCCAAGCAGCTCAAGAAAGAAAAGAAGCATCAGAAAGAACTCAGTAAAGAGGTTAAAAAGGGAGCTAAGGATAGAGAGAAAGAAACCCATCAAGGTGTCAAGAATATAACTGACATCACCGATGCCGGCAATAAAGAGCAAAGTAAGAGTACGGAGATAGCGCAGAATGCCATTCTTGATATGACCCAGACGGCTATGACCACCAATCTTGCAGCTAAAAAACAGAACAATCAGGATGTGGCAAACTCGGACGCGGCCCGCACCAACCAAGAGGTGACATTCTCTATCGCGGGAGCAATGGCGAAGTGTTTTGAGTTCTTAGGTCCTATTGCTGGCCCTATTGCTGCAGCAGGAGTGATGGCTACTCTGATGGGCTTGCTTCAGTGGGCACTTAATTCGGCTTTCAGCAGCAGCAGTAAGAAATCTTCTTCTGTATCTAAAAACACGAAGCTCGTTTCAGGTATGCTTACGTATGACAGCGGTAACGTGCAAGACCTGAAGCCATTTGTAGCCGACAATGGTGATATTTATTGGGCAACAGAGGATGACGGCAGGCAAAAAACTGGCGTGCAAATGATTACTACTCCAAGGGCTACTACCATCAATGGCCAGCATTCTCTTGTAGCAGAGAATGGACCCGAGATAGTAATCGGTCGTGAGACGACACACGCCATGATGATGAACAATCCGGCACTCCTCAAGGCTCTCGTCAACTACGACAGCAACTATTCAGGCAGACGTGCAGCAAGACGCGCATTTGACAATGGTAATGTCGGCGAGCTTGCGAGCGCAATGGGGGACGCAGCAGCGGGCTTTACAGCAGAAAATGGTAATCTTCTGTTGGGCGCACCAGCGGCCAACAATGTTATCGCTAACAACACAGCCAGCCAAGCCGCTCTCATGCAAGCCGTCAAGACCCTCCTCGACCGACTGAATGAGCCTATCTACGCAAAGATAGACATGTATGGCCGTGGCAATCTTTACGACAGTATGACGAAGGCCGATCAGTTTATGAAAGGAAAGGGCTAAATTTACGAATTTTATTTTCTTTATCTTATTTATTAGTTAGTATTTTCTGATGAGACCGCTCCGTTGTGAAACGTGGCGGTCTTTTTCTTTCGTTGTGAGGTATGAACGACCATCAAAAGATACTCTGTACGAAATCCGAATAATCTGGTCGCATTTCGTAAAAATGAATGTGACAGGGTAGGGTAGTGTATAACTGTCTCATTTATTGGGACTTTATTCGCATTTTTGGTCGCATTTCGGGGTCTTGGTCGCATTTTTCTTGAATCCTGAGCATACTATATCAGAATTTTGGGTAATTTTTTTATTCTCCTAAAATCAAAAGCCCCTAACCTCAATTTAGAAGTTAGTAGCATTAACGGCTTTGCCGTAAACATCAGACAATAAGTTACTTACAAGATAGAGATGGGGCAAAGCATAAGATAGATTTGAGCCAATTTTGCTGTATTTTATATCTTTTAGATAAATATTTTATTTCTTATGCGCATATTAGTTTATAAAAAAATAATCATTTTGAGACCAAAATAATATAAAAAGCTAATTATTAAGCAAGTAACAGCAAGAAAAAAGTGGGCAACAGGGTGATAATCGTGGGACAATCATGGGACTAAAAAGAAGAAAAAAAGGATGAGTGGACTTTTGCTTTTTGGCTCATTTTTGAAAAATGGGACTTTTTGATACAGAAATGAGACCAGAGTCTTCATTTTGGTCTCATTTTATTTTATTCTCCTTCTCGTAACTCAAAAATACCTATCATTATGTGAAACAACTGAGATATTTCGATTAAATTTCTTTTAATATATCTTAAATATTCAGGAAAATATCCCAGGTATTTTGTTATCTTGATTTTATTTCTTAATTTTGCAACGAAAGTACTAAGTATAATAACTAAGATATGTTTGACGAAGTTTGCTCTATTTATGAGTCTGCCCAAGATGCTTATGGCCGTTTCGTAGACCGCGAGACGGGGGAGTGCATTCAGCAGATGACTATCCGCGAGTTCTGTCTTACGGACAGATGGAAGCCGTATGTGCAGCGCCTTCGTGCTATGCGTCAGGAATTTGGCAGCAAGGCAAAGAAGATGCCCGAGTACATCAAGACAAAGAAAAAGTTGCCAGGTGCTACACTTAGCGGACTGTTCGCTCTCTACGAGGATGACAGTCTGACGCATCCAGGGCAGCGTGTCATGGTTAGCCGACGAGAGAGCCACCTGAAGCAGCACACCGGCTGGCTCGCCATCGACATTGACCTGAAGGATAATCTTCAGATAACTGATTTTGGAAGTATATTAAAGCTGGCCCGTTTCCGCCCTGAGATAGGATTGTTGATGCGTTCTTGCTCTGGTACTGGTTATTTCGGTCTGGTTCGTCTGGCCTATCCCGAAAGACACAAAGACCAGTTCAAAGCTCTGCTCAAAGAATATGCCGCTCTCGGCATCATGCTCGACAAGGCTTGCAGCAACATCGGTCGTGTGCGCTTCGCCTCCTGGGACGATCCCGAACATATATATATCAATGAAAATGTGGTGCCGTATAAGGGACTGGAAGATATGGCTGTGTTGCCATCGCTAATTCCTGTAACTAAAGTTGCTACGCACTACGAAAATACGTCGTCAGGTCAGAGGTCGGGTTATACTGGTGATTGGGAGAATGATACACCCGACATCATCTTGCGCAAAGCTCGTGTCCTTGTACGCAAGGTAGAGCAGAACGCTGTTGACATTATGGAAAACTATGATGACTGGGTTAAATGCGGAATGTCTTTATACAGTATCGATCCGCATGAAGGCTATGATATGTGGAAGCGAGTTTCTCGTTTCCGTCCCTTTGATGCCAACCACGGACACCGTGAATCAGACTTTGTGGCTCCTTGGAAGTCATTCGGAAAATACGAAAGAGTAAGAGCAAATACTTTTTTCATGTTTTGCAAAAGAGCCAAGGTAACACTTTCGAGGGAGGATATGCAGGAAATCTATGGCTAAAGGGTCGTAATCATATAAAAACATTTTTTCACAAGTGTTAAATCGAAAACTCAAAAAATGGCAAAAAAGCCCTGATTTTCGCAAAAAGTGAAGCCTATGCGTATTTACTTCATGTCTACTGATTGTTTACTGATTGTTTACTGATTGCTCAAATGTTAAAATTCAAACAAAAAATATATGAAACTGATAACAATTACTGGTCCGAGTGGCGCAGGAAAGGACACTGTGGCTCAGATGCTGTCCGACATGGGCGGCTATAAAGTGTTGTGTTCTTATACCACCCGTCCGAAGCGCGAAGGCGAGATTGACGGTTGGCAGCATTATTTTGTAGAGAAGTGCGACGTACCGCACGATAAGATGTTGGCATACACCCAGTATGGCGGCTATGAGTATTGGACCACCATCGACCAGGTGACGGACAAGGCTATTTACGTGATTGACGAGGACGGACTGAAAGCCTTGTGCGAGAAATTCCCCGACATCGAGCTATTCAAAATTTGTGTGACGGCATGGGAAGCAACCCGACTGCGCCGAGGGGTGTCGCAGGAACGCTTAGACCGCGACCAACAGCGCAATCTTCTGTCCTTGTTCTTCTACGATGCAGTAATCTTCAATAACGGCTCGCTCGAAAGTCTGTGCGACAAGGTGAAACGACGAGTTTTGTGTAAACTTCGGAAAATATGAGAATGCACTATCTTTTAAATAACAAACTAAAATTCATCCATAATGAAATTCATCGAACCACAAGTAGAATGGTGGCAGCAGACTACTCTTGCGCAACACATAGCAAGAGTGGGCAGAATATGCTACAAGGCTAAGGGCAAGCAGCCCGGAGAAGGATTGACCGAAGAGGAAGTGAAAACTTTCATCCAGAAGCGTGACGAGGAGCGCTGCAAAGGCTTCTGGGAAAGCGGACATCGCTCGATGCTTCGCCACGGCACAGTTTATTTCTTTATGCCCAACGAAAGGGGTCTTCCTAACCACATCTGGGCATACCTGGCAGCATCGCCTTACATCAACTATGCCACCAAGAATCATAAGGTATGGTTCAGTACCAATACTCAGTTTGCGCTTGAGCACGAGGACGTGATGAATGTGCTTAGTCAGTATGGTGTCAGCGAAGACGAGTTTATCGAGAAGGCACTGAAGTACGAGTGTGAGGAGGCATTCTCCATTATCCGCATGACGATGGTAGTAACCACGCAGATAAGTACATCGCGTGAGCTCAACCGCACTTCTCCCAACAGCATCGCCGAGCAGAGCACACGCTATTGCAATTTAGAAAAAAAAGGAGGCGTACAGATAGCACGTCCGCATTGGCACGAAGAAGGCAGTCGATGGCAGCGCTTTGTGTATGGCCTTGTATGTCGAGTGTGTGAGTGGGGCTACAACCGACTTCTGAAGTCCGGCTTGAAGCCGCAGGACGCACGAGGTGTTCTGCCTCTCGACACCTATACCGTTGTGGCATATACATACACGCTTTCCGACTGGAGCCATATTCTTGACCTTCGCTTCCATGGCAAGACGGGCACGCCGCATCCCAATGCAAAGATGATTGGCGAGAAAATACGCAACATCATCATCGATCGTATGCGCCAGTATTGTGATGAGTTTGACATTTAATCATCAATATAAACATATATATATCATGGCTAAAGATGCGTCTTCGTTTGGGCGTTAATAGCCGTTATGATAAATAGTAGATTTTAATATGGGCAAAAGCAAAAAACAACAAGAGGCAAAGCGCATAGATGCCATCTATGCGCAGCCTACCATTTATTACATTAACTTCAAAGACGTACCTTTGGAGAAATACACTGAGTCACTTGACCTACTCTTTCGTGATCCTGACTTTAATGAGTTGATGACGAAACGCAATAACCTCGCGAAGGTGGCAAGTAGGTTGAAGCAAGGTTCTTCCGAAATCCAAAATTTGGTGAAGCAGATACAGAAGCGCGATTTAGAGCTGGCTTATACGATGTATTCCTCCGTTGTGTTGGCGAATGTTCGTTCCAACGTTACCTTTGACTTTTTCTCCTTTGGTACTCTACTGAGATATTTCGTGGATTATTCCCAGGATGGTATGCAAGAGAAAGTAGATACATTGTCACTCAACCTTGATAAGGTAGCGTTTCTTTCCGACATGCTGGAATGTGTCGTGAAGGATGTCAGGTCGAATATGTATGCAGTCTTCGGTAATACTACTGAGTTCCATCAGTTTGACGGTGTTCTTAAAATGATACGGCAACTTCGCGGCTTTTATAAGTCTGTTGTCGGTGAAAATGACAACACTCCCAAAGCGCAGCTTTATTTTGACTATTCTGACAGCATCGACGACTACCTCAGCAAACGTCTGACCACCTATAGTAAAAAGCTTCGTAAACTGACACCCCAGCTTCCAGTCTACTCTGCAGAGCAGATGGTAGAAGCCCTTAACCTGTTTTTTGACAATGAAACCCATTTTGATAAGGAATTTATCAAGCATACGGAAAGTGGAGGAACGTATATAGATGCTTTATCGCTCGTCAAAGTTTTATCGCCCAGTCAGACAGAAAGGCTCGACAAGGTAATGAAAGAGGCGGGATGTATGGTTACAGCGGATAAAGATCCTGCCAACTATTGTTTTAGCGTAACAGATGTTATCCTGTTGTACTATCATAGAAGTAAAGGTAAAAAAGTAAAAAGGTAAAAAAAGACTTTCTTGCTGATTTATAGGTAAAAGTAAACATAAAAAAACATGCCAAATATCTATCTTCGGCTTCCGTTGAGTCGGTGCCAGTTTATCAGGAATCGAGACCCTAACCACGTATTGTCAAAGTGTGATCCTCTGGTCTTTAACAGTTATATGCCGGAGCATTTCATTTTGCGCAATTCACTGACCCCGGCTGTGGCTAATTGTAAGCAAATCAACATGACCTGTTTTTCGCAACAGCAGTGGCGAAACATGATGCAGGGCAGGCATCCTTTAGGTGGTAGTATTGTCATCAAGAGAGATGTTCACCAATATCTTTCTTATGGCGAAGTTCAATACTTGAATGGTAAACTTGATTACGCTAAAACCATTAATGAAGATTATCTTTGCATTAAACTTCCGAATGAGGTGGAAATGGTAGACGTAGTAAAGTCGGTTACTCCTTCCTGGACGATTGATACCAATGGCGTGCGTCGCCTGCTTACATCCATCAACAATGACTTCAAGCGAAGCATTGTAGAGTGGTCGTTGTCTACTTTCGATTATTGCACGTCAAAAGGCCGGCTGATAGCCCGCTCCAGGGCTGCTGCGCTGGAGCGATACTTAATGAGATATGGCATAGAACCGACAACCGAAGAGAAGGATAATCTTCGCCGCATCGTCAACCGCTGGTTGAGTACTGAACACGCCAATTATAAGTCGTTTTCGTGTTTCGATATGCAGTATGGCGACGCTAAAGAAAGCAGTATGCACATTGACGAGATACAATGGCTGTAAAATACAACCTTTAAAAATGTGTTAATAAGAAAAGCAAAATAAGTTAAAAATTTAAATGTAATATTCGATATATATGTTTGTACCAGATAATTGTAGGGAAACGTTTCTCGATGGCGTAACCGACGTTTACTTTCATGATGTGGAACATTCCTCCATCCCTGTTCCGCCTTTTGTCGCTCAGATTATGCAGATAAACAACTGCAACTTTTCTGAGCCAGCGCTGCATATCGCCATGTCGGAAGGAGAACATACGGTATTGGCAAGCAGTATTACAGCTAAAGAAACTCCATCGCAAGGTGGAAACGGAACTGTTTATACCTTTGAGGTGAGTGTAAATGTTGTGACTGGTGGTAAAAATGTACGCGAAGCGTCTAAACAGATGAAGGGTAAGGACTATTATATAGTACTTCGTAGGCGAGACGAATCGTTTTGGCTCTGTTATACGCTTGCTCATACTTTTCGACTTGCCACATCGTCGACTGTTACAAACAGTTCGGAGTCGAGAACCGTAACAGCCACCTGTAAAGCAATGTCCGATTTTATTCCTATTCAGTTGGAATAAATTTTAAGATATATTCGTTAAATATCAGAAATAGTATTTAGTTGTCAACGTCGTTGTCCGTGAGGATAGCGGCGTTTTTTTGTCCTTTTTGTCTACCTTCAATCTATTACCTTTGCAAACAGAAATATTTGACATAGTACATTCTTTGGTAAAAAGAATTGTTTACAGGATAACATACATTTACAATCTTAATTTTTAAACCCGTATGAAAGGTCTTTTTGAAATTATGACCAACAAGGAGTGGATGATTAACCCCGAGTTCGTACACGGAATACGTAAGGCCTTAGAGCAGAACCTGAACACTCATGCTGCTTTCGAGAAGCCTCAGAAGACTTGCGGTTTTGTCACTGCTATAGACGAGAACGGATGCGTCTACTATCCCGAGGAATATCAGATTTCAGAGGATGGTAATCAGGTGAGAAGTCAGTGGGCTCTCAAAGATGATGATGCACAAAATTTTCCTTTTGTCTCTGTCCTTACAGTTGATGGTCCTATCACCCGCAATGGCGGCGGCTGCTCGTATGGTTCCGTCGATCATCGTAACATGATGATTAATGCTGCCAATCATCCTTTGTGTCGTGGTCATATCTTTATCGTTGACACACCTGGCGGTACTGCATGGGCGAAGAATGATTATGAACAGGCCATCAATTACGCACGTTCACTTGGTCAGCCAGTTCTGTGTTTTATCGATGGTGACTGCTATTCTGCCGGTATGTATCTCGCCTCTCTCTGCGATGAGCGATATTACATGCACCCCAAGGACGGTGTAGGCTGCATCGGTGTGATGGGTGCTTTTTATACTGAGGCCGACGGCAGTACCAACAAGTTTACTAACGAGACTTATCACGAGATTTACGACCCGGAGTCTTATGATAAGAATCGCGATTTCCGTGATATTGCCAACGACGGCAATACGGAGAAGTTCGTGGCAGAGTTGGCCGAACTGGGCGTAGAGTTCCGCAGAGATGTAAAGAAGGCTTGCCCGAAAGCTAAAAAGGAACATCTGCATGGAAAGATATTCACAGCAGAAGAGGCAAAGGGCATTTTGGTGGATGGTCAATCTACTTTCCTTGATTGCATCCACCGATGCTTCGATCTCTACAATGGTACAGCAAAGCCTATCAAGAGAGAAATCACCACTGATGACCAAGGTACTGATACCGAAGGCACAGAAAAAGAGCCTAAGAACGCCTCTACCCCAGCTACAGTAGCCAGTTCAGCACAAAAGCCAACAACCGCTCCATCTTCAGAAAAGGATAACAACAACAATTTTAACCAAACTCATATTGATATGAAAAATTACCCATTGATTAGCGCTGCTTGTGGTATCAAGGAAGGCGAGATTGAAGTCAATGCAGAAGGCACATTCATGAATGCTCCATTGCTCGACTCTCTCGAAACCAAGTTGAACACCAACGAGCAGGCTGTGGCCGATGCAAAGCAGAAAGCCACTATAGCAGAGCAAAAGCTCGCCGACCTTCAGGCTAAGTTTGATGCTCTTCAGAAAGAACACGCCGAAGCTAAGACTCGTTCTGATGAAACGGCTGCAACTCTCGCCAAGAAGAACGAGGAACTGACAACTCTTACTGCCAAAAAGGATGAGGAGATAGCTGCCCTGACAACCGACAAAGCCAAGGTCGAAGAGGAACTGAAAGGCGCAAAGGAATCGCTCGCTACAGCCGAGCAGACCATTGCCGACAAGGACGCCCAGATAGCCGCCCTTACCGAAGAGGCTGGCAAGGAGCCTGCGGCAGGCACTGCACCAGGCAACAACGGAGAAGGCGCACAGGTAACCGAACCTCATACAGCCTACCCAACTTGGAACCCTTCAGATCCTGTTGGCTCAAAGAAGGCTATCGAGAAGTATAAACGTGATAATGGTCTTCTCTAACATCATTTCTATTTTTTTCAAATTTTCATTCACATTTTTAAAAAGTAAAGTATTATGAATACACCTAAAAACTTTATTGGTATTGATGCCCTTCAGCAGGTAGCTAACCAAGTTTTTAAAAGCGTTGTAATGGGACCACAGTATGCAGCTCCTGAAGATATGCAGCGTCTTGGAGTAAAAGTTATCAGTGGCATCCAGTATCAGCGTACAACTAACATCTTCTTGCGTAAAGGTGGCACCACTCGCCGAAAGGATGTCAATCCTAAGATGAACAGCGAGGTGGGCTTCCTGAAAGAGCGTGTACTGACTGCCAAGCTCGCTTGGTTCCATGGTTATGATAATATCGACAGATATTGCGAGACAATCCATGGTACAGACGCGCAGGGTGCTTATCCTCTTTCTACTGTTGCTGTAGAGGCCGTAATCAAAACCCATGCAGATGACATCTACAACAACGCCTGGTGGGGTGACATCGACAACGATCACGAGGGCGCTACCGAAGAGGAGAAGGCTATGGGCTTGGCTGATGGCTGGATTACCTGTATCAACCATGACATCGAGGACGGCTTGATCAGTGAGGCTAACCATAACCTCATTCATTGTGAAGCCATCTCAGCTCCTACGTCTTCCACAGATAGTTCTGCTTACAAGAACTTCCGTGATGCTTACATGAAGCTTGATCCACGTCTTCGTCGTCAGCAGATTTTCGCTTATATGACTACAGAGACTGCTATCAATATCTCTGATGCTTATGCTCTCCAGTCATACGGTACTCACAAGCTCGACGTAGTAGCAGATGGTAACTACAAGATTCCTGAGTTGCCAAAGGTAACTATCGCTCCTGTAGACGGTATGGGTGAAGGCGACCGCATCATCTTCTCTGTTGCCGGCAACCTCGTGTTCGCTGTTGATTCAGAGGGTAATCAGACTTTCGTCGATGTACGCCTCGGCTCTGACAACGATACACGTGACCTGCAGTTCCAGTGTCAGAGTATTCAGGGCTACGGTATCGAAAATCCATTCTCATGGGCTTTGGCTGTTACGGATGGTGAGCTGCGCTGCACCGACTTCGTTTCTGGCGACTATACCAACTCTAACCTTGTAGTGACTATCGCAGAAACTGAAGGCAAGGAGATTACCGACGCTTCAGTAACCGTCAACGGTACTAAATACGACAAGGCCGTAGAAACCACTCCTAACCAGATCCTGACTCTTGAGGCGAAGGACGGTACAAAGGATAAGTTCTCTCACTGGAGCAACGGCAGCAAGGAGAAGTCCATCACCATCACCGCTACCGGTATGAGTATGGGTCTTACTGCCTTCTTCAAGGCAAGTGAGTAATCATCGGCACGACTGCTCATAATAATAAAATCACGGGCGTCGGTCGGCTGACCTGACGGGAAATGTCGGTCGTCGCCTTTTTTATTAAACCATTAAAACAAGATACGACTATGGTAGAAAAAGCAACATGTCCTGAGCTCTCGGATGTACTGAACGAAAACGAGTGCTTGGAGAATATCGCAGGTATGGGCAATAATGTGTATATCGGTCTGAAGAGTGATTTGGCTGCGCCACTGACTCTCACAGGCAGCACTTATTCTACTCCTACCTTCAAGAGCGGTAAGGGACTTTACAAGGTTGAAGCCAGCGATGACACACAGCAGATCCAGGGTTCTTCGGCTGGTTACAGAGGTGGCTTCGATCTTACAACTAACTTTGCTCTCGACTCTGTGAGTGAGACAGGCGGCAAGTTGGCCCGCGCTATCAACAACCAGGATGTTTTCATCATCGTAACAGGTAAGGGTGGCGACAGAACGCAGATCATGTACGATCCTAACATCAAGGTGAAGTTCGACAATGGCGGCATCAAAACCGACACTGGTGCCAAGAGTGGCGACGAGCGTAAAACCACCTTTGAGGCAAAACTGAACGGTGTACTTTATCCTAACCTCTACGTGACCGATCCTACTACGGATGGCTGGGATTCACTCCTTGCTTCCAAGGCAGTGGGGGGATAACGGGCGGAACTGATAAGAGCGAGACTGATTCCGCCGATCAAGGAACATCAGCAGCAAAGAAAGCGGCTGCGAGAACGACTGCAGCAAGGACGAGCACTGCAAGTGTGAAGCCGACAGACGCAAGTACAACTCCGACAAGCGCCGCCAGTACATTGATTGATGATGATTGATCGCTCTAAATTGTAAGACAAAACATTTACAATTTAAAATCTATAAATTCAAAGACTCGGTATCTTGACTAATAAGTCTATGATACCGAGTTTTTTGTTATTATAATATTAGCATTTTTAATGCGAGGTTTCTGTTATCTTTAAATATTTTGTGTAAATTTGCGGCATGAATTTATTATTGGTCTATTAACATTTAACTATTATGGAACTTCGTCATTTGCGCTCATTTGTATATGTAGCCGAAACTTTATCGTTCAGTATTGCAGCCACGCGCTGTTGTGTCACTCAGTCCGCCATCAGTCAACACATCAAGGCTCTTGAGGATGAACTGAGGTGCAAGTTGCTTATCCGCACCTCGCACAGCATTATGCTCACTGAGAGTGGCGAGGCGCTTTTGCCTCGCGCCAAGGAGATACTGAAGCAGACGGATGACTGCAAGGAACAAATCAACGCGCTCAACAACTGCCTTGTGGGCGAGCTGAGGATAGGTGTAGGCTCTTTTATCGCACCTTATATTCGGATGGCGGCACTTATCTTCATGGAACGATACCCGAATGTAAGAATCAACGCCGAGTTTACCAAGGCGACGAGTCTGAACCACCTGTTGAGAAGCCACTCCCTCGACCTCGCCTTTACTCTGAACACTGCCTACAAGAATGAGGGCATCGAGTCTGAGCCCTGTATTCCTTTCCGTATCTATGCGATGATGCGGGACACCCATCCTTTGTCCCGACTGGAAAAGGTGTCATACGAGGATTTGTTAAGGCACAACGTGATTATGCCCGATGTAGGCGAAAGGGTGTTCAATACCTTTCAGAAATATCTGAAATACGATTTTATGAAACTGAATGTAAAATGTATTGTGAGCGACCCCAACGAGGACCTTGCCATCGTGGAAGAATCCCATTGTGTCACTTTCATGCCTAAATTGTACCTAAAGAACCACCCTACCCTTACCGTCCGTCCCATCGTGGGGCTTGAGCACGACCTGATGAGCAATGTCCACTGGATGAAGGACGTGCCGATGAAGCGGTCGGCACAACTTTTTCTTGATATTGTGCGCAACGAGTCCATACCTTATATTAGAACTCTTGAGGAAGCCATGCGATAAAAAGATATTGTTATTATACCTTTATATATTGTGCCTGTTTATGTTTTCATAAGCATTTCTGTTTCCTGGTTTTTCTGTAAGAACACTTCATAGACTTCCCTTTTCTTTTTGTCTGTTTCCCTTTACTTTTGCAGATGATTCCGATATTGGAAGAATTTTATTAATATCAATCATTATGCAAGTAAAAACTAATGACGGCAACTATGATGTTGCCAGCAAAGGCTTAGGCAACACAGCCCTTGGCCTTGGTATTGCGGGATTGGCTACCAGCCTTTTGGGCGGTGGTGCTTCGCTGTTGGGCATGACGAGAAACGGCGGTCCGGCTACTGCCCACCCTTCCGACCCCGACGCACGTTTTGTCACCAAGAGTGAGACCAACCTCATTCAGGAGAACAGCACTCTGAAGACCGAACTCGCCATCCAGAAGAGCGAGAACTACACCGACAAGAAGTTGATAGAGGTAACCCAGTATCTCGACACGAAGTTGCGCCGTGTAGAAGACAAGGTGGATGCCAACAAGGACGCACAGCAGGCGATCAATTCAGAGCAGATGGCATACAATGCTGCTGCCAATGCCACCATCGACGTGCTGAAGTCACAGGTGGCATCTCTTGCGAGTGTCACCAAGGTGTTTATTCCTTCCACCAACGTATGCCAGACCGGCTGCGGTTGTGGCTGCAACCAGTAATCGGCGTGAGATATGGATTACACCAATTCTCAGATTTTGGCGGCGGTCGTGTCCGAGTGGGCACGGCCAGCCATTTCGCAGATTGCTGCCAGTAACCTGATGCGTCTACCCATGCTCCAGTCGTTGCAAGCCACCATCGGCAGTATGGGATTGGTGAGTGGCAACTACTCGCTGCAGGCCGACATGGAGCCGATGATACAGCCCATAGTGAATGCGCTCGTCACGCCGATGCTATGCAAGTACTTCGGCAACATTCCAGACGAGAGCATTCCGCAGATGGCTCACGACGTGGTGGACCAGTTGCGCTTCAAGGGGTCGCTCTCTATCCTTGAGGGCATGATCACCTTCGACGAGGATGACCTCGACGAGCTGGCAGACCTTCTGCAGAAGAACCTACCTGTGGAGTCTTCGACAGGCTATCAGGTGAAACATTAACGTAAGAAAAAATGCGGCTGCCAAGATGCGTCGCTTTATTAAAAAAGAAAAAGACTATGAACAAAAGACCCATCCCAGCCGTCATTACGGCTACTCTGGCAGTAGGTGCGACAGCCACTGCCCCTTATTACGATGTGAACATCACGCAGCAGCTCTGCACACCTGCCTGCGTGGACGAGACACCCGTTTTCGTGCCCCAGTTTTCGGTGAAGAATATTGTCAAGGTAGGTACTTCGCAGTATCTCGTGGTAATGCACGTCGAGGGTGTCATCAACTACGTGCCATGCAACTGCGGCACGTGCTGTACCCGTTCCCAGGTGGTGAGCCAGGACTTCACCATTCCCGTGTTCAGTGCCACAGCCATTGCGTCCGTGTCTGCTTCGGTAGGTGCGATTCAGAACGGCATAGCCCGTGTGGCTTGTTGCAGTTGCAGTAAGACCTTTGTGTGCGATGCGCCTCTCACCCTCACCATCACCGCGACCGCTTAAACTCTGACGATGATGACGGAGTATCTGTTAGTAACCCTCGCAGTCCTGACGGCCGCGACGCTCATTCAGCATCTTGGATTGGCTGAAGCCGTAGCCCAGGTGTTGAGCAAGGTGGCATCATGCCCTCAGTGCCTTACGTTCTGGAGTGTGCTTGCCGTACTTGTGTGTATGCGTTGTCCTCCCGTCGGGGCTGCGCTGTTGTCCATTCTTGCAGCTTATTGTTCCAACTGGCTTTTGCTCTTGCTACTTGTGCTGCAAAGATTATTCACAAGACTATACGATTATGAAAGAAAAGAAAGTGAAGGTCATGCCCGAGGCTCTGAAAGAACCATCGAGTGACGACCTAAAAGAAAATAAGAAAGAAAGAAAGCCAGAGCAAGTTTCTTTCTTTCTTCCCGATTCGGGACAGGCGAAAGCGCTTCCCGTCATTCCACATTTCCGTGGTGCTTGCCCAAATTGTTAGACCATTAGTTATTTAAAAAGTAAATGAAAATCATGAAGTACAATCAATTAATCAACCAGGCCCGTGTTGACGGACAGATGACAGACAAAAAACTCAATGCTGCCTTGGAGCAGTTGTCGTGCGACCTGATGAAGGTGGAGAATGAGAATCCTGAACTTTACTGGAAGATAATCCGTCACCAACATGCCGTGCTCTACGACCGCCACTACAGCGAGATGTTTGCCCATCATGATGTCGACCGACTTCTCTACAGCAAGTTGGACGATGAGGGTGTGCCTATGGGCAGGGGCGCTCACTGGACTAAATCGGAGATTGAGCAAGCCACCAAGGACTTCGACTTCCCAAGCAAGGTGAATTGTTGGGACAAGTATGTAGCCTTCAATGCCATGTATGCTGACCTCTGCGCCGAGATGAGCGAAGAGGAGATTATCAAGGCCGCATACTTGTTCTACTTCTGTGATGCCGACTGGAAGGACACAGATGTACTCGACTGTACGAAAGTATGGGAATACATGAGCCATGTTTGAAAAGTAAAAAGGTAAAAAGAGTTTTCTTGCTGATTTCTAAGACAAAAAAGTAAAAAGAGCCGAATATCATTTTGCTGGCGTCAGCAAAATGGTAGTCTTGCCTTTTCGGGATAACATTTCGTTTCAGAAGCCGCTTTGCTCCACGAAGAGTGCAGCATTGCGGCTTCCATTGTTTCCGGCTGCGTCAACCCGGTGCGCAGTCTGTCATACAAAGTAGCTGGGATATTTTTGTCCCGCACGACGGATGGCGTTTTTGTATCTTTGCCCTACATTTATTAACAACAGAACAAGAAAAAGATAAACTATGGTAAAGATTGAACCTTTAGCTAAATTCATTCTCTCGTTTGAGGGCGGTTTCGTGAACGACCCGAAAGACCGTGGCGGTGCCACCAACAAGGGTGTGACCATCGGCACATGGCGACAGCAGGGGTACGACAAGAACGGCGACGGACGGATAGACGTGCGCGACCTCCGACTTATCTCAGATGCTGATGCTACGGAAATCCTGCGCCGATGCTACTGGCGTCGCTGCCGTGCCGACGAGATCAATGACCAGAGCATCGCCAACCTCCTTGTGGACTGGCTGTGGATCAGCGGTACGCCTGCCGTCACCCTCACACAAGCCATACTGGGTGTGAAAGCCGACGGCATCATGGGAAAGAACACCCTCGCCGCCCTGAACCGACAGAACCCCGAAGCTTTCTTCTCTCGCCTCAAGGCTCGCCGCAAGTTGTACTACGAGCGGTTGGCGAAGAACAAACCGTCACAGAAGCGGTTCCTCGCCGGATGTGCTTGCAAGAACTTCTTAACTCCTTTAACTACTGAATTCTCTGAACTTGCGATCCGATACGGCTCGCTCGTCGATAACCGGGGGAGAGAAATCACCTGGTAGTTTTTGATAACTTTCCCATCCATTTTTGGATTTTTCTGGATAAATCTGGTCCAGCTTTTGGATTTTTCTGGATTAAAAATAGTCCAATTTTGGCGTTTTTGGGATAAAATAGTCCATTTTTGGATTTTTTTCTGTACGAAAATAGTCTAATTTTGTCGTTTTTTGGATAAAATCGTACAATTTTAGATTTTTTCTGTACAAAAATAGTCCAATTTTGGCATTTTTGGGATAAAAACTTAGGATTCTATAAAAATGAACAATCCAAAAAAAATAGACTTACATCTTCCCCGACACTGGAACCTCTGCACTACGGAACAGTTGGAGCTGATAGCCGATGTGATACGCGAGCAGGTGGAGCGGCAGGACAGATACCACCCCTTCGACATGCGCAACGTGAAGGTGGCGATCTTCTTCGCCCTGTCGGGATTGGAGATAGTGGCGCTGCCCGACACTCGCCTCGACATCAGCGAGCAGTATTACCTCTGCCGTATGCAGGACGACGAGGACTGCGGCACCTTTCCGCTGTATCTGTGGCAAATCAACTACTGGCTGTCGCCCAAGGCAAAGACCGACGCCCGAAAGTCGGCAGAGTACATCGCTCAGGGAGCAGGCTTGCTCGACTGGCTTGATAACGAGAACGGTGTCTTCCTCACCCGCTTCTCCTACCCTGTCATCCGGCGACGCCGCGCGTGGTGGCGACGCAAGAAGGTGTTCAGTGGTCCTGCCAACGACCTCGACGGATTTTCGTGGGCGCAGTATCGCTTCGCCTCCGACATGATGCAGACCTACACCCGACTGAGCAACAGCCTCGTGAAGATGCAGCAGCGCGGCACTTTCACCGACGAGCAGATGCAGCGGCAGATGAAGAACGTGAGCGCTGCCCGGACGATGTTTCTCGCCACCATCTTCAACGGCACGACCGACTATGTGGACAGCAACACGGGCATGGTGAAGCACGACTTCCATTACGAGTTGAACCAGTGGGAGACGAACCAGCCCTATTTCCGCGACTTCCCAGAAACGGCATGGCAGGTGATACTCTTCTGGTGGACGGGCGTGATGCACACCCTCGCTCATCGTTACCGCCATGTGTTCAAGGTGCAGCCCATCAAGTCGCAGAAGCCCTCCACGCCCTTGGAGATATACACTGCCACCACTGCCACCATGCAGAAGTATGCCGGACTGACGGAGGACCAGGTGAACAACCAAAGTTATTCCCTCGTGCTGGAGCACCTGGAACGCCTGACGGTGGAGAATGAGGAAATGGAAAAGATAAGAAAAAGGTAAAAAAGTAAAAAAGAAAAAAGGTAAAAAGAGCCTTCTTGCTGATTTCTAAGACGAAAAAAAATAATAATCAAACCAAACATAGGATGATATGAAATACGGACTACCTTATAAAGGAAGTAAAAACAAGCTGGCAGAGCGCATTGTGCGCCTCCTGCCCAAGCGCACCCACCTCGTAGATTTATTCTGCGGTGGATGCGCCGTGAGCCATGCTGCCCTGCTTATGGGCAAGTATGAGCACATACATATCAACGACATCAACTGGATGTGTCCTACGCTCTTCATTGATGCCCTTAACGGAAAGTACAACGATGAAACCCGATGGATAAGCCGTGAGGATTTCTTCCGACTGAAGGACACCGACCCTTATGTGGCTGTGGTGTGGTCGTTTGGCAACAATCTGCGCGACTATCTTTATTCCAAGGAGATTGAGCCACTGAAGAAGGCTATCCATTACGCCATGTTCTTTAGCGACTATTCGCTTGGCAAGGAGTTGGGTCACGACCTTTCGTTCATCGACCCTATTCAAGACCTTCAGAAGCGATATTTGGCAGTGAAGCGTTATTTCAATAAGCTGGATCACTTCCAGCAGCAATCGTTTGAGGGGGGCAGAATCAACGGATGCAGTCAATGGAAGCAATGGAACGACTCAATACCAATCTCCAGAATTGGGGGGGCAGAAAAGACTTGTGCAGATTGGAGACGATGGAAAGACTTACAAACGTCCGTCAGAATTGCAACACCTGGAATGTATCAACCGAGTGTCGCAATTCAAAAAAAAAAATCGCAGCGGCGAACTATGCAACTGCGAAAGACACAACACAGTTGCATCGCTTGCAATACCGAGAGCGGCAGCACAGTTTGCCCCGACTTTCGGGGGGGGCAGTTTCTACCTATCACGTCCTCTGTGCTTGACTACGAAAGCGTCACGATACCCGAAGACAGCGTAATCTATTGCGATATTCCATACGAAGATACCAACGTATATAACAAGGCGGAAGGTTTTGACTATGAACGATTCTATCAGTGGTGCGAGCGGCAAACGCAACCCGTATTCATATCATCCTATCAAATGCCCACCGACCGCTTCGATTGCATCGAAGAGTTCGCCCATCGTGCCACACTTTGCGCCACGGCAAACAATCTCGTAACCGAGCGCATCTACGTTCCCAAGCATCAAACCGAAAGAGGCAACCGCACCGTGCAGCTCACGCTGTTCTGACAAGTGTGTCCCACTCAGGAAAAAGCAAAGCAGTAACTTTGCCATAAGCATACGAAGAAACAAACGATGCCCATTGTTATATGCAAACAATGCCCATTGTTGCATATAAACGATGCCCATTGTTTTGTTCGGGTAGATGCACAACGTATAATAACTAAATTTTAAGAAAATGGCATTTTTATTAAAATTGAGCAAGTCGAAAGCCTACAACCCCTCCACCAAGGAGCAGGGCTTTCGCACCACCGTTAAGTCCAACGGCAAAGCAGACATGGACTCTTTGGTAGCGTCTGCAAGTAAGAACACCACCATGCACAAGGCCGAGCTCCGCATGGCGTTTGAGTTGATGCTTGACGCTATCGCCGAAGCGCTCACATCGGGCAAGAACTTCGAGCTGCAGGGTATCGGCAACATCGGTTTCTCATGCTCCGGCGCTTGGACCAAGACCGCCGAGGAGCAGACCAAGGTGGAGCACAAGATCGGTGTAGCCTTCTATCCAAGCAATGAGGTACACGCTGCCGTAGCCACAGCCAAGACATCGTGGACCAAGGATGGCGAGGGCGACGAGCCTACCACTCCCGGCACAGGTGACTCCGGCACCACGGGTGGCGGCGACCAGAAACCTGGCGGCAACCCTCCCGAGATTGAGTCGTAAAGGCAGCGGGTGTATTACCATTTCAGTTCTTTCCAATTTTGCAAGATTTGGAAAGAACTGGAATACCTACAGACACTCTATTGACAATGTACGATTGTCATATATAAGGATTTTAATGAATCAATATAAACAAAAAAAACAATTATGAAAAAATTATTTTCAATTTTTTTTGCGCTTGTCGCAGTAGTGATGTTATCCTCGTGCCGTTTTGTGTCGCCCGATGCCGACGAGGAAACCGTGTTGGTGAAGAAACCATGGTTCTTCGGACACGGAGGTGTTGACAACGACCCAGTACAGAGTGGTCTGACATGGTGTGCCCTGAGTACTCATGCAGAAACATTCAAGATTGTTCCGGTACGCCACGAGGTTGTTCTCGACGACATCTTCTCCGACGACAACACGCCGCTCGACTTCCATTCTGTCATAGTCACTCAGGTGGAGCAGGGCAAGTCGCCCGTGCTGTTGCAGAACTATGGACGCGACTGGTTTAACACCAACCTCTACAACTATTTCTGTAATCTTGTCAGAGACCATATCTCACAGTATAGTCCGTTCGACTTGATGTCCAACCGTCAGGTATTGAGCACCATCGACAAGAAGATTCTGAAGCAGATGCAGGATTACGTGGCTACCCTCTCCAAGCACAAGCCGATGCCAGTCATCATCAAGGACGTTATCATCGGCAAGGCAACACCCAACAAGGAGCAGCTTGCCGAAATGAACCGCACGGCAAAGATGGTACAGGCCAAGCAGACGCAGGAACGTGAGTATGAGGTTCAGGTGGCTCGCGAGAAGGCTGAGCGCCAAAAGGCTGTGGCAGATAAGGCGTATATGAGCGAGATGAATCTTAGCCCGCAGCAGTTTATTCAGCTTAAATGGGTAGAAACGGTGGCTCTGAAGCAGGGCGCAAACATAGACGTGCTCGTTGGTCCGGCAGAGCACATGTGGAATATCAAACGATAGTACGACTACGATATGTAGGCGGACGCAACAAGACACCCCGAATACATCTGATATAGGCCATAATGCAAAAACGTGAAACATATTGTTAGATTAACTGCGGCTCGCACGGCTCCATTCCCTAAGACTACCAACACTCTCGAACTTTCCAATTCTATGAAGTGGGCGGAAAAGGGAAGGGAGAACCGACGGGACCGCAGTTTTTTCGCTCAGACGCGGTACGCCGAAAGAGGCAACCGAGCCGTGCAACTCTCGCTGTTCTGACTCATGTCCGTACCACTAAAATAATTCTCCCTACTTTTGTAGTCGAAAAAAGCAACAACAACATATATTAACCCCTCTAAAAAAGGATAACAGAATATGTCACGCAACAAGAACAGAGTTACCAACTTACAGCAGTTCCAAGATCGTAGTGAGGAGCTGAAGCGCGATGGATATGTGGCCGTGTCGCCCTCTGCTTTCATCAATCCCAACAGCGGCGCTCAAGTATTCTCATGGAACGATTACGTCCGCTCCATGCTCTTCGAGACAGCCGGCATGACAGCGCAGGGCAGCTCGACCACCTCATCGGGAGCACGACGACAGATTTCCACCATCTTCGCCTCCAGCGGCGGCGAGAACAAGGCCAAGCCCAACGGCGTGGGAACACCCGGACTGGGCTACATGGAATGGGGCGTGGGCAACCGACTGCCCAACCTCGTCTGGATTCTCTCACGAATGTCCCCCTTCACCGCAGCCGGTGTCGACTTCATCAAGAAGATACTCGTAGGCCACGGACCCTCGCCCAAGTACCACTACACCCAGTACGTAGGCGGCAACATTACCGAGAAATACATCTCCTACGCATCGGCTGGCACACTGCTCCGCGGACAGATAGCCGACCTCAAGGCACAGGAGGCAGCAGAACGTCAGGCACAACAACAGAACGGAACAGTCGACGACCCACTGCATTCCGTCAGTCAGCAGATCGAAGGCCAGCCCAAGGACAGCGACGAGATGAAAGCCCTGAAGGACGCCCTCGCCAAGTGGGAACAGACCAACCGCGAGGTGCAGAAATTCATGAAGGACAACGACCTGATGCAGACCTTCCTCAACATGGCGGGCGACATGGCGCTCATGTCGCAGTGCTTCGTCGAGTTGCAACTCAACCAGCGACAACTCTCCGACGATGGCAAGCCGGTACCCACAAGCCAGTGGACACCCAAGGTAGTGGGACTGAAACACCGCAGCATCTTCACCACCCGACTGGAGCGACAGGACACCAACTATCGCATCAACTATGCCTACTTGTCAAACCAGTGGCTCGACCCCACGCAAGACCGCACCGCTCAGTTCGCCGACCTCGACAAGAGCATCGCCGCCGTGCCCTATCTTCCCGCCGTGTCGGCAGTGAAAGACCTCCAGGCCGCCGTGCGCCGTGCCCGTCAGCAGCGGGTAAGCCGCAAGGACCGCCCCACCCGCTTCATCATGTCGCCACGCGACTACGGCGGCCCCTACTATGCCGATGCCCTCTGGCACAGCATCTTTGCCGGAAGCATCTACGAGTATGCCTTCACCATCGTCGACGACCGACTCACCCGTAAGCGCAACTCCAACATCATCGGTCGCGTCATCTATATTCACCAGGAATATCTCAAGAGTCTCTACACCCAGCAGGGCGACAAGAAGACCAAGACCATGGCGCAGCTTCAGCAGGAGGTGTTCAACGACATCAACACGTGGCTGTCCAATCCCGACAATGCGGGTCAGGCGCTCATCTCTGCCGTATTCAACGGCAGCGACGGCAAGGAGCACAAGGCATGGGAAATTGTAGAGATAGAGAGCAAGGCCAACTCGCAAGCTCAAGCCGAGAAGACCGAGCTGCAGGAAATCACAAGCATCATCTTCTTCGCCATGGGTCTCGACTCCAAGCTCATCGGCAACACCCCAGGCGACGCAACCTCATCGGGCGGCACTGACCTCCGCGAGCGTTTCCTCGTCAAGCAGATACAGTTTGCCCCATTGCAGCAGCTCATGCTCCGCGCCTTGGAGGTAACCGACGAAATCAATGAATGGGACCCACACCTCGAATGGCAGATAGACCGTGAGGTGCTTACCACCCTCGACAACTCGAAGACAGGCGTCACGAAGCAGGGACAGGAGTAGCCCTCCCCTGACTTTCGCCTGGCAACAACATCTTTTTTCACCCAGCACATAACAGCACAACACATCATGATACTTTCCACCAATCAAGAACTCCGGCTCATCCTGCCCAGCAATGCCGTGGACGAGATAGCCAACCTGCAGGGCGTGCTCGACAACAGCGAGAAGGACTTCCTGCAGGACAAGTTGGGCAAGCCGCTCTATACACGGCTCTGCGAATACTACACCACCCTGGGCGGCGACGGCTTCTATCAGCAGATGACCGACGGCACCTATGTCATGAAGCCATGGAGCGTCCTCCTCGTCCTCGCACAGCGTATGGTGGTCAACGATGCTATGGCACGATACGCCTACCAGCAAATCCTTTCGGTCAACGGCGCAGGCGTCAACATCGCCTCCTCTACCGACTATGACCCAGCCACAGAGAAACTTCTCGACAAGGGAGTGGCGGGATATAAAAAAGAGGCCATGGTGTCGCTCAACAATCTCCTCATACTTCTCGAAAACTGGGCCGTCAGCATCAACACGCCAGCCGAAACAGCCGCCCCGAAAGACGGCAGCGCAAGTACCGAAGTACCAAAGGGCGAAAGTACAGAAGTACCTGACGACGGAAAATCCGACATACCACAGGACGAAAGTACCGAGCGCCTCGCAGCTATCGAGGAGATCGTGCTGTTGTGGCAGGAGAGCAAGTACTACTATCTGCACCACGACCTCCTCATCCCCACGTGCAGCATCCTGCAGCAGTACCTCGACGTTTACGACAACCGCGATAAGTTCATCCGTCTGTTGCCCGACCTCCGCTACATACAGGACGAATACATAGCCGACGTGTTCGGCGACGAGCTCATCACCCGTCTGCAGCACGCCGATGACCGCGACAAGCTCCTCCGCAAGGTGCGCCGACTGATGACTGCCTACCTCGTGGAGCGAACCACCGTCATCTCCTTCGACAAGGCTACCCGTCTGTTGGCGCACAACGAGTCCATCTCTCTCCGCGATTCCGTCTATCGCCTCCTCAAGGCCGAGAAGCAGGCTCAGGAAGCCGCCGACACCACCGCGTCCTCCTCCACTTCCACCACCGCTCCCTCATCATCCGCTGCAGACAAATCCGGCGGCTACGAGAACAACCAGGAGGGCGGCAAGATATTCGTCACACCACTCATGTTCTAAAACCCCGACAACAATAAAAGACACAACAATATGAACAAAGAGCAAATCATCCAGATACTCACGCCGGCACTCAACACCCGAATGCTGACAGCCGAACAGAAAGAAGCCTTCGAGCAGGGACTGACACTGCTCGAAAGCGTGCCCAGCGCACAGGCTTTTGTGCGCGACTCACATCGTTTTCGTGACTACCACCGCCGTGTGCGCCAGTTGATCACCAGCCTGCAGATTATCCCCATCCCCGCCGCCACCGAAGCCAAGCGCCACGTGGGCCGACCCACCAAGGAGGAGCAGGAACGATACAACGAACAGCAGAAGCAGAAAGCCCTCGACGAAGCCCGCCAGTCGCTCTTTCCCGAGATAAAGCCCAACGTGGCCGTACAGCCACTCACCTACGGCGGCATTGTGGCCAACCCCAACGGCGAGAGCATCGCCGCCACCATGCCCAACCTCGCACAGATACGTCCCTTCCTCAGTTCTGCCCTTCAACAGCGCGTCAATACCGTGCGTGACCTCCGCAACGAGATGGCAAGCAAGGCCGAACAAGCCAAGACGATGGCAGAAGCCAACGAGAAGTCGAAACAGCAGAACAAGGGCATCCTCTACACTGAAGCCGAGATAGCGCTGCTCGCCACCCGCGCCACAGAGATAGAGAGCAAAATCCTGCCCGATATTTACATGGCAGTGGACCGTGAAATGGGCGAAGTGTATCTCCGATTGAATCAGCGCAATGGCGACCCTGAATACATCGCTTACGTTGAAAAGACTTTCAGTTTGTCGCCACAGGAGCTGCGTACTCAGCTCAAGCCCTTCTATGAGAAAGCGCAAGGGCGTGATCCTCGCTTTGCCGTCAGCATAGCAGAGAAAATCGCTGCCGACCGCCCCGAGGTGAAAGCCGCACGCGACAAGGCAGCCAAGCACAAGGCCGAAGCTGATGCCATCATCAAGTATATTATCCGCAAGGACAAGCCAAGTACCAAGGCAAGGGTTAAGGGACTGAAGGAGCGTATCGACCGTTTGCGCCAGGAGTATGCCGACATCGTAACCGAAGACGAACTCACTGGCTACGAGGCCATCCTTACCAAGACCATCGCCGAAGCGGGAGTCTAAGATGTCGTTTTGTTTTTAGTGCTTATTTTTGTCTGAAATGACTGGAAATTCGATAATAGAGAAGAGACAGGATATAGAGAAGTCCGAAAAGTTTAAGGCATTGTGTATCGCCATCCTTGCCCAGAGCGGCAACTGCCAGGAGTCGCAACTTGCCTTCCGTGGCACGGAGACCATACAGCAGATGTGCGCTGCGTGGCACAAGTATTGGCACGGCATGATAACCGAAGTGCCACAGCAGGTCATGGCAGCTTTTCGGGATTTCTATCCTGACTATAAGAGTGAGATCAATGCTGCCGGCATCTTCTACAACGAGGACTCGCCTACGGGCAATGTGCTCATCGGCGACAGCACAGAGACCATCCACCTCTATCATGCCCACACGGCCTATATCCTGGGCAACGCCCGTGTCGTGCTGCACAACATCGCCTCTGCCCTGGTTATGAATCCCGACTGCCATGTAGAGTTGCGCGACTTCTCACGTGCCACCGTCAAGGAAGGTCACGCCGTGGCACGCAACCAGTCCCGACTGACCACCAATGCCTCTGCCGAGTGTTATGACATGTCGGTGGTCAACATCACGGCAGGCACACTCACCGACCATGGCCACAGAGCTGTCTACGCTTTCGGTAATGCCGTCGTCAACTCCTTCACCCGTCAGTTTATTTCTATATACGACAACGCTCAAGTAAATATCAAGAAACAATGAACTCACATCTCACCATACTTATCAACGACCGTCCTGTGTCGCTGCCCGATGATTTCTCTATCGACATAGAGGACCAGAACCCCGTGTTCAATGACAACGAGATGTTCGCCTATCCGTTTTCCATTCCTCTTGACGGCAACCGATGGCTGGTAAAGAACATCGATGACGTGCGGGCATCGTTTCGTGCTGTCAACATGGAGCATTTGCCTACGCGCATTCATGCCGACGGACTGCCCTTCCGCAACGGTACACTCGTCATGCAGGATGCTGAAGAGATAAAAGACTCGCTCTCTATGAGCATTAATGCAGGCAGACAGAGTTTCAGCGACCTCATCGGATCGCTCAACTGTCGTGACATCCCCATCAAGGATGAATTGATCATCGGCGAGAAGATAGGCAATGTAAGGGTAGACATCGAGAGCGACCCTGTTGTAAATGTCAGTGTATTCGTGGAGGGAGGTAAGCATAAGGATGATGAGACTGTCATCCGAACCATTCATGCCGAGCACGTAAGTGTAAGTAAAGTGCTCGAACCGCAGGCTCTTGGCTTCTCCTATCCTGCATCGTGCCAGGAGTACACCACCAATATCCTTTATCCTTTACACATGAAGGCCGACGCTAAGAGAAAGTCGTCACGAGCCTACCCCAACGGAAATACAGTCAACGAGCCCGCCATCGCCAAGAATGGCGACTATATCAACACGTCTGCAGCCTATGGCGAGACAGATGGCGCAGGCCGTCCGGCAGCTTATTGCAACGCCCGTATCTGCTACAAGCACCACGGACTTGCTGACGATGGCACCACATCGAGCGACGTTATCAGCACGAAGGACTGCAAGTGGACCAACGAGGATCTTTATCCCTATTGGGTGTTGGACGCACGCCGTCCGCAGTCGGGCATCTGTTTCTATGTACTCTATTTTCTCGACTGCCTGTTTGCTCACCTGGGTGTCACCTTCGACAAGTCGGCACTGATGCAGATAGAGGATATGAAGCACCTCTGTTTCTTCACCACCGTTTGCGCCTACGACACCAAAGAGCATCCACATCACGGAACATACTATGAGGATAAAGACCCCGAAGTCATCGCCAAGAAAAAGAAGGCAGGCGAGATTAAGGAAGGATATTTCAAGAAGCAAGATCATATCAACTCCTGGTTGGAGTCGCGCGGTTGTGGTGGAAAAATCAACATCGTAAAGGCAGAGGACAAGACGGTCAACGAGCTCACCCTTACCACTAACGAAGGAACTTCCGAACACATACAGGTGGGAGAGACGACAAAAGAGGGCGGAAAGGTGACAGGTATCAGCATCGAGGCGCAAATCTCTAAGTTCAACGTGCAGGCCAACGTGCTCTATATGGTGGCCAACAGCGACAACTTCCCCGATGAGAGTGTCAGCACGATTATCTCATCCTTGGAGAGCGCCTTCGGCATCAAGTTTTCCTACGACTATGAGCAAAAGAAAGTCACGGCCTACCTCATCCGTGACGTGCTTCGCGAGAGTGGACAGCCAGCACGCACGTTTCGCGCAGACGTTCATTCTATCATTCCCGTCAGCGAGAAGATAACGGGTGTACGTATGCGATACTCCGAAGAGAGCGATGCCAAGGATCAGCAGCAGAACGTCAAGGACAGCCGCAAGAATAAAAATATGGGCTATGCTACCGATTACGACTATATCGACTATCCCGAACCGGGAAGTGGAGACAACGAAACGGTTTACGATCGAGATTACGTTGACTTCTTTCATAATTTAAGTTCTGGCGATAAAAGATGCTACATCGACCCGAAGACGGGCAATGCCTATCGCGTGAAGGTGAATGGCGACGCCACTACTACAGCCGACCTCAAGCCTGTGCTTTTCGAGGTAGGCCAGTACAAGGGTGTGGAGTATGGCGATTGCAGCGAGGAGAATGAAGACTTCATACACGATATCACCATCGACTTCACTCCCGTGCCGTTCAACGATGTCAACTATTTCAAGGAGATAGAGGCTGCTTACGGCTCTCATAAGGCAATGTACTACGATGAAGATTCAAAGACAATAATCTATGGCGTCGTTATCAAGGAAGGACAGCCCATCCTCTGCGCCTATGTCGATGAGGACATGGAGCATGAGTTTGTCGAGCAAATCATCAACCAGACCATCTCCTCGCCTTTCTGCGACTTCTATATGCAGCAGTCACTGAAACTCGTCGAGAGCTATGACCCGTCAAACACCGAAGACGGCAACTCGCCTCTTCAAGACGATTCACGATGGGGCTTTGCCTTGGCCATGATGCGAGGCGGCGGTACGAATGCAACCACAGAGCCCTATGACTACAACTATGACCACTTCGGTACTTCCAAGTGGCGCACGGCAGCAGGCGAATATGCTCTTGCTTGCGACTCTATTGACATGATGGGCAATGTCTTCGACTATAATGGTATTCAGGAAGGCAAAGGCAAAGGTGAACGCTTCTCGCTCAAGATACGCGCTTTCAAAGAGCCTTCATGGCTCAGTAAGCCAAAATATAAGGATGTTTCACTATGCGCCCCCGACGAGGTGGACACTAACGGCAATGTGATAACCAAGATACGCTCACGCGGTCTTTTCGATACCTTCATTCTGCCCTACGCCTATTTCCTGCTTAACCGCAAGAAGTACATCATCCGCTGTTCGGCTTCTGTCGCACAGATAGCCGACATACCTAACCACTGGAAGACGTGGTGGAACATCGGAGGTGTGAAATGTCTTATCGACAAGGTGAATACAACTATCACGGCCAAGGAAGGCATTGGAGAGGTAGAACTGACCGTCTATGCCTTGTAAGAGTATTCTTTAATCAAACAAACATAATCATGGATAGAAAAATATTAATCACAGGCACAGGTATTGTTTCCAGTCTTGGCAACGATACCTTTTCCGTCGCACAGAAGCTGGCGTATGGAGAGTGCGGTCTGCACCACGACCCCGCGCGCAGCGAGAAAGGTTATCAGTCCGACCTGTGCGGAAAGATAAATGATCCGAACCCTTGGAAGCTATCCAAACTCACCAGGGCTCAACGGCAATGTCTTTCCGAACCGACCCTATATTCCTTATCTGCCGTCAACGAGGCTCTGATGGAAGCCAATATTCTTCCCGAGTTCTTGCAGTCTCACAATGTATCGGTCATCGTCAGCAACGACTCTACGGCGGGAGACAACTATCAGGCAATGACCACTGCCATTACACAGCGCGACACCCGACGTTTAGGGGCAGGTGCAGTGTTCCGCACACTCAATTCCACCGTCAGCATGAGCCTCGCCTCTATCTACGGACTGAAAGGACTCTCGCTTACCGTCAGCGGGGCTTGTGCCGGAGGAGGTCATGCCATCGGTCTTGCCAAGATGCTTCTTGATGCGCGCCAAACCGACATGGTGATTGTCGTTGGAGCACAGGAGACTGGTCCCTTCTCCATGCTGTCGTTTGATGCCATGGGCGTTTTCTCGCCCGACAAGGTGCAGCCTTTCGGCAAAGCCCGCAATGGTCTTGCTCCTTCGGGTGGTGCAGCCTGTGTCATTCTTGAGCCTTCCGACAGCTTGCGTTTCGAGGATTATGAAGTCTCGCCCGTGGCAGAACTTTCAGGCTACGGCTTTTCCACTAACGGCACCAGCATCTGTACCCCGGATGCTTATCAGGAAGAGGTGGCAATGATTAAGGCCATAGAGTCGGCTGGACTCGATGCCGGAATGATAGATGTACTCCTCGCCCATGCCACAGGTACGGAGCAGGGCGATGCTGCAGAGGCAGAAGCCATCGGAAAGGTGTTCCCCGAGAGCCCTTATATCGTAGCCACCAAGGGTATGACGGGTCACGAGTGCTGGATGGCTGGTGTATCGCAGGCCGTTCAAGCCGCCATGATGCTCAACACAGACACTATCTTCGGTGCGGCTACCACAGCCGAGAATGCTTTTCCTAAGCTCAATCTCGTCATGCAGTCACGCGAGTACTTATCACACCATATTCTTTGTAATGCCTTTGGCTTCGGAGGCACCAACTCGTCATTCATCATTTCTAAATTCCAATCATTATGAACAAAGAAGATATTCGCCAGCGGGTGTTCAATATAGTTGAAGGCCTGCGCACACCTTGGGCATCGACAGCAGAAGTGACCGACAGCTCTAACCTGCGTGATGATCTCGCTCTTGAGTCTATCGACTTTCTCGATCTCGTTCTTCAGACCGAAACCATGTTCCATATCAAGATTTCGCCCGAAGAGGCAAAAGACTTACAACTTGTGTCTGATGTGACAGCTATCGTAGAGAAAAAAATGTCTTAGCGACTTTCGTAGCCCCAAGAAAAATCTCAGCACATACATTCATCTCCTGTTTTATCTATAGATATGGCACAGAAAATTTTACTTACATCTGGTTCAATCCTTGCTGGCAACCCGATTACTTTTACCATCTCTCCGTCAGCTTTTGAGAATACGCCTTCTTTTCATCGTGTCGTCGTAGAGGTCGTGTTCGACAATGACGGCAGCTATGATGTCATAAAACTCAATGAACCCGTCACCAAAGAGGGCACTGATGTATCGCTTGATGTATCGTCAGCTTTGCGTGCGGCACTCGACTCCTATAAATATACTCCCGAGCCGACAACCTATCCTTTCGTGAGCTGGTACGTCCATGCCTACGATGAATATATGGATAACAATGGTGAGATATTTACCAATGTAGGCGAGGTGTTTTATCCTCAAAAGCCCGACGAAACCGGCAACACGAACCTTCGCTGCATTGCGGGTGCTTTCTCTGATATGGTGCGCCTTCAGTCTGGACCCAGTAAGGGAGTCATTTCTTTCACCCGAAAGCCGAACACTTTGCCGCAACCCGTCGTTGTGGGTGACACCTTTATTTATACTACACCCTACGAGACGGAACAACTGCTCAGTAACAGTCCGACCCTGGTTCCTCCAACGTCTGTCTCTAAGGAGATTACGCAGGAAGGACTGCAGACCGTCGGTACTCACCAACTCTATGCGCTTCCTGCTACAGAGGCGAGCAACCGTTACACCATACGCTTCATCAATCTGTTTGGTGTACTTGAGAGTGTCAGTCTGCCGAAAGCCTACAGCCGTAAGATGGCGCTTACAACAGAATCGTATATTGTGGCAAAGCAGGAGACTTTTAACTCCTTCTCTCGTGCGTCGGTCAAGAAACAGAATGATCAAGAAACTTGGAATCTCACTACTGACCCGCTCGACGAGAATTGGCTCGACTGGTATCTGCACGAGTTTGCCATGAGCAAACACGCATGGATTCTATTGCACGGCATTTGGATTCCATGCACCATTCTTTTGGAAGACGAGACCACTATCCAGGATGACACTAACACCAACATGTACGCTTTGTCGTTTAAAGTAGTGATCGACATTAATGGTTCGCTTCTACTCTGATAGAATACTTTTTTTCTTAGTTTGTTTGGCGAAGGACATCGGCTTTTTAGGGCTGTGTCCTTCGTCTTTTTATCTATGTGTCACCCTCCCGCGCCATGCTTTGTCCCTATCAAGAAACGTGTTTTCTGTAACTTTGCTACATCTAAAAATAAATAATCAAAAATCATCATGGCAACAGAAGTAAAAATTACGAATTATTGGATTTCGAGCAGTGCGCTCTATATCCAACTCAACGCAATGGGTGAGCCTAACTACATCCAGTGTAGTGTGGCGAGTGGTGCTTCTATCCTATGCTATATGCAGGACATTGAGGGTCTGGGCTACGATGCCGGTCACAACTATCAGCGTTGGCCGTTAGTGGCTTATCCCTCCCTCTTCCCTGATGCTAAGGCCAAGTATGTTTACATAGCCATTCCGCGCGTCAGCAATGGCGTCAACAGTACGGCAATGGTGGTATTCCCCAGCGAGCGCATTGACATCTACGGTAAGTCTATTGCATCCCCGGACAAGCAGGTGGGCAACGAGAATTTTTACTATGTGTATCTGCAAGGAGAAATTTCTGAGGTCTTGACCAAAAATGTAGGTAAGGACGAGAACGATCAGGACATCATAGAAGTGTATCGTGAGTGGACTCACAATGTGGAATATGGCTCTCTTGCCACTGACGAAGCGATAGCCTCCGGCGGCGAGGGTCAGTGGTGGAGATATGAGTCCGTACACGACACCATTAAGTTTCTGAAGACCATCTCTGAGGCAGCCTTCACCCAGCTCACTGCAGCGACAGCCAAGATCGCCACCCTTATCTTGAACGGACATACCCTCTCCGGCGTAGCGGCAGAAAATACCGATGATACGTCAGCCGAAAAAGTGGTTACTCCTGAGTTCCTGGGGCAGTTTGGTGTACGTCATTTCTTATCCAAAGAGAATGATGATACGGCTAACGGCATTATCACCTTTCTCAAGGGCATCGTCTTCGGAGCAAAAGAGCTGTGGCGCATCACAGAGGATGGCATCGCTACCCTGTTCTCTCTCTCTGTAAAGGGCAACACTCAGTTGGGCGACAATGGCACCTCTACTACCTTTGGTGACTATAAGACCGACACATCGGGCGCTGTCGTCAGAGTGGATGACAAGGGCGTGTCGTACATGGAAGCCGACTATATCACCATCCGTCGTGCAGCCGACTTTCGTGAGATCACTATCCGTGAGTTGCGCTATATCGGTGGCGAGTTGGCCATCACGCCTGCAGCCATGCAGGTAAGCAAGGTGGAAAGACTCGACGCAAGCGGAAGTGTCATTCCTCAAGACGATACCAGCACCGAGGTGGCAGCTTATAAGTGCTACTTTGAGACCGAAGGCACCGACGGGCAGAAGAAACTCTATCAGGAGTTTATGCCCTACGACCAAGCCCGCTGTCAGCAATGGGGCATCGATGCAGGAACGTCCGAACACGTCAGGACCAAGTACTACTGGCGATTGGTCACAGCGGTTGGCACAGACTATATCATCCTCTCTAATAAGACCTACGACACCTCAACAGAGAACAGCGAGCCTGCCGTAGGCGATAATATCGTGCAGTTGGGTTATCAGGGAGAGAGCCGCCCTAATCGCCAGTCTGCTATCATCCTCTCTGCCACATCAACAGACGCGCCAAGCCAGAAATACTACCAGGGCATTCATGACTTCACCCTCACGGATTGTGTGGTAAAGGATGAGGGATATGATGCTGCCAAGGGAACCTTCCACACCAACACCTACGGCGACAGCTATGTGGGCGACAAGGAAGGCAATGGCTATATGAAGTACGACAGCAACACCAAGACGATGACCATTAAAGGTACGGTACATTTCGATTCTGACTCTACCAAGGATGGCGAGGAGATAGCGAGCAAGGCCGACCTGCGTGACTTGAACATCAAGAGTGGCAACCTGTTGCGGAATACCGCCTTCTGTGGTGACTACGAGGACATCGAGGTGTCTGACGACTTGGAGATGACCGACGACAGCGAGGTGTATTCTGATAAGTTGAAGTATTGGACGCTCTCTAAGGCCAAGGTGGTGGATGATGCTGATACCACCAGCGGCAAGGCCGTATTGCTTTCCGATGGCAGCATCACCCAGCAGTTGACAGCACCGCTCTTAGCCAATAGCGAATATACCCTTTCTTTCCGTGGAAAGGGTACGACAGCCTATATCGAGGTGTGTGGCGTAGTACTCACACAGACGATGGACACCGAGAGTCGACGCTACGAGTTGCATTTCTCTACTCCTACAGAAGTAGCCTCTTCCCTCTTCAAGATAAAAGGCACCAGTTGCACCATCAGCGAAATCATGCTCTCTTACGGCACATTGGCTCCCGCATGGTCGCCGGCTTATTCTGACAACGACAAGTCCTTGGCAGAGTTCAAGAACCTCAAGTTCCTCACCGATGCCATCAACGAGGGTTCCACCACCATTGATGGCGGTTTGGTTATGTCGCAGCAGTTCCGTGTAGGTAACTACCGTAACAAGAAGATGATAAAAGAGACGGGTGGTATGAGCGGCTATTACAACGATGACAATTCGCCCTTCCTCTGGGGAGGCGGCAGTCTTGTGCAAGCCATCTATACCATACAGAAGTACAAGAACGACCCCACTTACCAGCCTACCGATGAGGAAATCTCCAATATGGCTAAATTTGTCGTCACTCACGGAGGTCGTGCCATTCTTAACGACATCATCCTTCGTGGTATCATCTATGCCGAAGGCGGTGTTATGAAGTCTGTCAAGTCGCCCAACGGCAATTTCGAGATTGACGAGCAGGGAAACCTGAAAGCCAATGAAGCTGTCGTGGAAAATGTGAAATCCACAGGAGGTTATTTCCAAAATGTTTCCGTCAGCGGAAATATCTATACACCGTACACTGTCATTAACGACTCTAATAAGATGAAGTATGGCGAGTATGGATTGGATTGGATTGCATTGTACTTCAGGTTAAACTTGGAAGCAAGTGGTTTTAATGTTCAAGTCGGATTAAAAGAGGAGAAAAGAGATGTTTTGATTGAGCTTCCCGAAGATGAAAAATATCTTGGAGCCGAGGTAAATATATTGTGTACTTATGGTTACTTAGGTGTAAAAAACGCGAGTTATCTTAGCAGTTACAACATTAATTCTGATATACAATTCGAGATTAAATATCCTATATTGTTTCAAGGTCAGACCATGAATTTAAAGTGTATCAAGGTAGCAGATCAAATTAGATGGATAGTCTTGCAGAATACCGACCTGATGTATAGCCGGTCTGTTCAGCCGAAATTGATAGCTTTAGTTCAAACTAAGTACGACGCGTCTAAAAACGTCTATGAGTTCTTTAATTATTCAAGAGGATATGGTTTTTGGTATTCAGATTCTTTTGCCCGAATACTTTATGTAAGTACTGGTGTTCACGTTGTCAAATATGATAATATCCAACCTCCCGATATGGTAATCGAGCCTAATGTCGTAAATGGATTTATAAACTACACGGTTGATTCAGACAAAAAAGAAATTAAGTTTACCGTTTACGATTATAACCACAAACTCAGCGATAACGTAAAATTTGGCTTTAAAATTTACAACATTTCAAGGATTGGCAACTATATCCCTTCTGCTGATGGGCAAAGCATTAACAATTAATAATAATTCAATATGGAACAATTAAACAAAACCCCAACTACGGGTAAATTTGGCGACGTAGCAAAAGTGCTCGATACCAACTTTGGCTTGATTGTCACGAAGCTCATGGAACTGAGTGAGGCGAGCAAGGAGATGAACTGCGGTTTTTATTCATCAGTAACTGAGTTGAAAACGGCTTATCCTAACCCAGATAAGGGTATGATGGCTTATGTAGGCAGCGGTACTGACTATACCGTCTATCGTTGCAAGACTGATGGCACGTGGACTGCTACCAGCGAGACCTTCAAAGTGAACATCTCGGTAGATTTATCCACCTATGCTACCAAGGATGCACTGGCACAAGTCAAGGGTTCGGTAGATAGTCTGCTGCTGGGTGCAGTGTATGGCGGTATCGCTGCAAGAACCACCAATCCTGGCACTCCAAAAACCAAGGTGTTCTATCTGCCTACCGAGGTAGGTGAATATCCTAATTTTGGCAATCTCTCTGTAGCAGAGAATGAAATCGCCTTCCTCTATTACGATGGCACGAACTGGTCAAAGCAATCCGTCGATTTCTCATCCACTATCACTGAAATCAAGAATAAAGCCAACGATGCCGCTACTGATGCAAGCAATGCGTTAAGCAAGGCAGAGGCAGCAAACAGAATGGCAGAGGCAAACAAAAAGGATTTGACTACCGCTACGTCTGATATTTCTACGTTGAAGAAAAAAGTAGATGGCATCCCTGCAACTATCACGAAGTTCGTGAGCATGTCGGAAGCAGCTTACGAAGCTTTGGAAGTAAAGGAAGCCGATACTTACTATATGCTTACGGAGGAATAGCCTATGATCAAGTTAGGAAATAAAGAAATCTCTGCTATCAGGTTAGGAAGTAATGTGATTTCGGCAGTGTATAAGGGAAGTGTTCTTATTTGGCAAGCTATCAGAAGCTGCTTTGGCAGTGGATGGTGGGTAAATGAGAAACCTTGGATTAATGATGAAACTTGGAAAAATTAATTAAGATATGGCTACAGAAAAAATAGATAAGGAAATAACTGACCTCAAGACCGATTGGGGAGGTTACTTGGGTAAATGGGTACAGAAGCTCATCAAGGACAACTTGATTTCCTTAAAAGATGGGAAGTTCGGTTACATTGACCAAGAGGTAGTACCAGAGGGAAATGACTCTCACATCTATTGGAGGTTCTTCTCAGATGAGGATAGTTATCGCCAGTGGTATAATGACAAGGAGACCTATGCTGATAACGTAAAACAGTCGTATGACTTTGTTACGGCAAAGGCTGAACTCCAGTATATTCTTAGAACTTCTATCACAAAGAGACCTAATGATGTTATCGTAAAGGGAACAGAGTGTATTGTGACCATCAATTACAATAGCTACTACGGAGAACCAAGCGAAAAGGATGATACAAGTGGAACTCTTGTGGTATCAGTAAATGGTGTTGATATTCCGGAATTGAAACAGACACTTGAAGCTTCTGGCACGGCAACTGGTAACAATTATGATGTTGACCTGACTAACTATCTTGTGTCAGAAACGAATACTGTAAAGATTACTGTGTCTAATACACATGGTCAAAGCAGAACTTTCTCTTTCAGTATCAGAACGGTATCTATCAACCTCTCTTTTGATGCCAGTTATGTAGAGACTTCTGTAAGGGATGGAAAGTGGGCTTTGCGTGTGAATTGTCAAGGTGCGAATGCCACTGTCTATTGTAAGGTAAGCAATGGTGATGGTAGTGAAACCATGACAAAGACCATCAACAACTCATCAGGCGAGTTTATCATCGACTCAAAAGGCACCTATACCGCTGGTAAGCATGAAATTGAAGTATGGGCTGTCAATTCAGAGTATGGTATTACAACAGAAAAGATAAGAACTTCCTATATCAAGAAGGGTAATATCTCTGCTATTGCCATAGGAAAAGATGCTCCTGTATCTGCTACTCAGTATTCAACAATCCAAGTACCTTATTATTTCTACCTTCCTGACAAGGAGATTGGTTCACAGGTTGCAATAGAAATTAAGGTATTGTATAATAACAATACGGAAGAGCTTGTTCTGACGGACCAGTTATGCACCATAGATGATAATCATACATCAGGAGAGACACCTTTAAAAGCTACTGTGCCATTGGATCTGAATGACTATGCTCCAAAGATTAGCGTAGTCATATCTATTGGTGAGGTGAGTGCAACCCACGATGTAATAATCAAGGGTGCAGGAGTTACCTTGCAACCAGTAAGCGAATGCAAGGTATATTACTCTATGAAGGGTAAGACAAACTCTGATAAGGGTATTGAGAACTTGGAGAGCTATTACGAAGGAGTAAGAACTTCCTATTTGGAGCGTTCTGCCAACTTTAAGCTGAATGCCTATAATGGCTTCCTGGATGGAAAGGGTATGACCATCGGAGCCGGAAAGTCTGTTACACTGAAAGACTGGCAACCTTTCGCAGAGAACTTCGGTGTGAGTGGAAGCAAGAAGGGAAGAACCATTGAGATTGAGTTTGAGACAGGTATCTGTTCTGATGAGAATGCAGTTATCGTAGATTGCATGGATGATACAACTGGTTTCCGCATATACGCCAACAGAATCGAGGTAAAATGTTCTACTGATAGTGTAATGACTTACTATCCTGAGACCAAGAGAATAAAATTCTCTTTATCTATTGATGGAACTACTACTCATACGTTCAACAATCTTGGTGGTGGTGATGCAACAGAAAAGGACGTAAACTTGGCTTATCTGTGTATCAATGGTGTATGTGTAAGAATGTTCGATTATTCTAACGCAAACTGGAAGCAGGGCACACCAAAGGATATAGTCATAGGTTCTGCTATGGCACAGGTCATCCTCTATTCTATAAGAGGATATGAGAAATCCATCAACCCTTATCAAGCCTTGGATAATTTTGCTTACGACACACCAGATGTTAATGATGTGTATGATAGCAACGGAATCTTTGACCACTATGGAAAGATTAACCTCGCCAAGCGCAACGATATTCTCAACAGTAGTGGTAATATCCATAACCCTGATGAGATTATATCCTATGAGAAGGTGAAAAAGGCGTTACCTCAATCTCCTATCATTGTATGGAATATCGATAACTTGCCTTACAACAAGAACAATGATGATGTTCCTATCAATGGTACGACCTTTGAAAATCCACTTTGGAATAAGGCTACTGACGGATGGGCACAAGCTCCTTTCACCGTAGGTGCACACATGTTTAATGCCGATGGTACCTCATCAAATGGCTACCCTCTGCCATACAAGAACTTTGCTGAGATATTTGAAACGGGCAATGGCGAGTCTGTAAATATTACCGTAGGATTGGTTGGTGAGACAGAGAACCATACACTTTACTCCATTACTATTGGTGTAGAGACTGGTGAGAAGGAAATGGTTCACAAGGTAAACTTTGCTTCATCCGAAGGTATCTTCAATATTCATGCCATGAATATGTATCAGCAGATACTTCTTGCTTGTGCTAAAGGTAATGATTCTCTCTATACTGCTTATCAGAAAGAACAGGCAGATTTAGGTAAGGATGTAACATACAGAAAGTCACTTAGTGGATTCCCTGAGATAGGATTCCGAAGAACCTCAACAAGTGGAAGTGCTGCGCCTACCTTCCTCAGCATATACAATTTCATCAACAACAAATATTCTGCGTCCTTCCTTGGCTTCCCTGCAAAGGACTATATGAAGGCTCAGATATGGGAGATAGATGAGAATGTCAACATGTTCAATCAGGAGGCTGGAGACTATAGCATTGTTGGTGATTCATTACAAAAAAGTGTGCTGACTGGTATTCCACTTTACTATGCGAGAGTACCAAAGAAGTCACCTGTCAATAAATCAAATAAACTGGGTGTAGCAAAGAAAACTACGGATAACATCGATGCTGCCAATCAGGAGCTTGCGGTAATCAAGCGTTTTCATAACTGGGTGGTTTCCACTAATGTACTCCTTGCTGAGAGATACAAGCGCGAGCATGGCGATTATGCAACACTTGAAACTCCAGTAGTCTATAATGGAACTACCTATAAGAAGGATAATCCTGCATACAGACGTGCGAAGTTTACGGCGGAAGCAAGTACATACCTGAAACGTGATAGTGCAATATTCTATTTCAACTTCTGCCAGTGGATTATCGGTATGGATTCCATGGATAAAAACATGAGTTTAGCATTTGATTCAATAACTTGGAATGAGGAATAATTATGGTAAAGACAGTAAAAGAAGCTAAGGCTGATATATTTCTGAGGGACACGGACAGCCAGTCTCTTTTTAATAACTCTGGTGTGTTATCATTCAAATACTACCATGAGTGGAATGACTGTTACAATCAGGTAACAGGTGAGACAGCACAGATTGCTGGCGAGGTCTATGATGAAACAACGAACTCATACAAACCTAATTGCCCAGAAGGTTTCAATCCGGTATTCAATGGCAGGCTGTCTGCCTTGTGGGATAACATTGTAAATTGTTTCCCTAACGAGGTAGAAGCGATGTATGCCAAGATGAGAGGAAACGGTCTTACATATCAAGACATGCTCACAAAGTATAAGGACTTTTGGAAGTATTGGTGTGAGAATCTGTATAATGCAGATGCCTTCGGCTATGCCAACACCAACAACTTTACAAAGGCTTATGGTGACAAGGTGCAAGTGATGGACTACTTCTACGGCAAGCGTCAGAGATACCTTGACAGTAAGTATCATTGTGGCTCGTCTGTTGGCAATAACCTTCGCTTGCGTTTATATGAAGTTGGTAGGGGCTTTGCCATTAAGCACTACCAAGCCATCTATTGTACCTTACAGTGGGGTGTAGGTAACTTTGATGATAATCGTAATATCAAACCAGGCACTTATTCATATATGCCATTCAAGTTCTCCAACCCACAGGATGCAACCTTTGATCTTGATGATGCAGACCTTATCACAGAGCTATCAACCTATGCCCAAGGTAGCAATGGAAATTACACCATCTATGGCTTGGAGGGTCTTGGTGACTTTAAGTTCGACCTCAATATGGGCTTGTTGAAAAGGCTCACAAAGTTCGTTATGAACTATACCGCATCCAAGCCAAACACAAGGGAGACAGGAACGAGTTTTGACCTCAGTAACATGGGTATGCTGAGACAGGTGATTGTCAGGAACGTGAAGAACCTAAAAAAGAGTATTATCTTATCCTCTGACCTCTTGGAGGAGATTGACTTTACCAATACTCCTATTACAGGTGTAACGACACCTCCTACTGATATGCTCACCAAGCTGGTATTGCCTGACACTATTACTGAGTTGCGTCTCAAGGGCTACTCCAATTTGTCGGCTAACGGAATGACGATAGGTTCTTATGCTAATATTAAGTATTTGGACTTTGAAGATTGCCCTAATTTGGATAGCTATGCAATTTGCAAGGCTTGTTTTGATGCTAATAGTCCTTTAGTAGAAGCAATCGTTAAGGGTGTAAACTGGTCAGTAGATAACATGAAGTTCCTGATGTGGCTTGCTGACAAGGGTGTAAAATTACAAGGAAAGATTACATGCACAACCAGCGTTACAATGGATCAAAAACGAAAGATGCTGAATGCTTGGGGAAAAATTGATAACGAGGGTAACAGTCTGTATATCTCTTATGAGAAGGTCGCTATTAAGAGTGTATCAATCATCGGAAAGAAAAATTTCGGTACAAAAGGAGATTACTCTTTAAAGCTAAGAACTTTACCGCTGACAGGTAATGACCTCACATCTGCAAAATGGAGTATAAGTGAGAATAGCTTCGCTACAATAGAGAAAGATACTGGTGTTATACATGTTAGCAAAGTCGGGTCTAAGGAGAATGATGATAAGGCTACGGTATATCTGGAAGTTGAGTTATCAGATGGAAGTACAGTTAGTGCAGAGAGTGATATATATTTTTACCCTTATCAAGCGCAGCTTGGAGATTACGTATTCTCTGACGGAACTTACGGTAGTGACCTGAGTTTTTCTGACGCTACCCCTATCGCTGTCATCTTCTATATCGAGCCAAAGCAACGCAAATGGGCGATTGCGGTAGCCTTAGAGGACTATGGTAGTAGAGTATGGGGACTCTATAACTCGACAAATGCTGATTATGGTATGAATGGTATTAAATTAGGCAGTAATTCTAACTATAACGTTTATAATCTGCTATTGCTGCAGGAGTACACAACACAGTTGCATGTGACCGATGTCAATATGCGTGACGAGAGTAACACACCCAATGACGGGTTCAAGGAATATAGTGCCCTTAATACGATAAGTGACATCGGATTTGAAGAAATCACGCAGAGTATGTATAATATCAATGTGGGTCATACTATCCTTGGTGAATATTTTGATCGTGTTGGATTGAAAGTGGGCGATATGGTTGCACGTGGTCAGCTCAACACCCTCAAGATTATTGCTCACAGAGACTACATCTTGCAGGATACTAACGTAAATCTGCCTGTTCCGAAGGCGACATCAGATAAGACTTTGGCACAAAGTCTTTCGGAATGTATCAAGAGCGTGCAAGACGAACATGGCAATGCGAAGAAGTATCAGCAGTATTACTACCCTGCTGCAAGTTATTGTAATGCCTATGTTCCTACGCTTGATAATGATACTGAAACGTTAGCAGAGCCGTTTACTGAGGGTCATTGGTTCCTGATGTCTTCCGGCGAGATGGCACGCTGCTCTTGGTATGCGATGAAGGGATACAATGTCGGTGTTGCGAATAATATCTTTGCGCAGGCGAAGGCAGATTTTCGCTTTTCTGAATTCTTGAGCACCTTGTACTGGCTGTCTTCAGAGTATTCTGAGGACAGATCTATTAATATGAAACCTGTTAGTGGGATATTCAACGGCTTCTACGGCCAAAAGTCCGGCTCTTATCTGTTGAGGGCGGCGGTCGCATTCAAGCTGTAGGCAGAATCCTTCCTGATTTGAATCAATAATATTAAAAAAGTTTTTGTATTAAATATCAATTAATCAAAATAGAAATTTATGGATAACGAGTTTATGCATGAGTCGCAGGACATCACCATAGGCTATGACTGCGGACGATTTGTAGTGAGTGTGAAGGTGGAAGCAGGAAGCAATGATATTGTGACTTTACCAATAGCTGTGTGGAACTATGGTGCCATTGTATCAGCCCTTATCAGACATAAGTACTCAGAGAATGAGGTTGAGGCAATAGTAAGTAACTGTATGATGCTTATGCAGAATCCTTCATGGGTAAGTGAAAAGGAATCCAATGAGAAGATGAATGAGTTCAATGAGTTTCAAGAGTATAGAGAGAAGTGCAAGGCAAGAGCCAAAGAACTTCTTTCCATTGGTGAGGAAATGGGGATAAAGGAAATATAGCCCTGTGTATAACAAATAATAATGTATGATGAGAAATATATTAAAAGTAAACAAGCGAGACTGGATTGGTCTTGCTTGTTGGTTGCTTATCAGTATATTGATAGGTCTTCTTGCTTTGCCAGTAATGGTAGGTAGAGAGATTTATCAGTACAAACACTATCATTTGGCAAAGTTCGAGTGGGAGGACATTGTGCGATACACCCTCGTCATCATCCTGGGAAGCATCATCAACTATTTCATCTTTGCTTATATCTTGAAGATGAATCATATTGTCGTGCTCTGTTGATTGCGGCAGAACTCGTTTCCATTTATTTCCTTTTATTTCTTAGGAAATAATTGGAAACGAAAAAATTTGGTCGTTTCAAGAAAAAACATATAAAACAATCCCTGCTATTCTCACGAATGGCAGGGATCCATACTTTTAATTTTAGATTATGACTCTCTATTTGAAACTTCGAGTCACATTATAGCACTGCAAAGGTAAGCAAAGTTTGCGAAATGTGCAAACTTTCTACCATATATCTTTAATATTCTATCATGCCGCCGCTAATCGAACCCGTGTATGTGATGTTGATGTCGCGTGCGTAGTCTCCGTTTTTCTCCTTCATTTCGTCGATATGCAACTCTATGGTGTATATTTTATTGCCGTATTTGTCGTTTTTGTGCAAGTAGGTGAATTTTATCCATGCTCCTTTCACTGGGAGAGTATCTGCTGTACCTAAATATGCTTTTGTCACCTCGTACCCATTTTCAAAGCCGTAGAGCGTACCCCAAAGTTGGTCTAACTGGTATGTGCCGTCCCACTTATCCAAACCTGGGTCGTTTGCTATATACATTCCAATCTCCCATCTGTCGGTGGCATCTCTTCCACTGCGAGCCTCGCTATGCAGCGAGAATTTACTGACATATTGGTATTGATAGTAGTCAAACCCTGATACCTTGAATTTTCTCAAGGCATCGCAAAACTTGCTTTCTTTTGCGACATACTCTTCTTTTGGAGTATTATTCTCCCCACCTTCATCGTCGCTGCTGCTACAACTCGCTACACTCGCGCCCATGGCAAGCATCATGGCTAACATGAGCAAAAAACTGAAAATTTTCTTCATAATAAATCTGTTATTTTAGTTAGTAATTATTTTTTATGTCCGATGTTTCACGCACGTTTTTGTACCTTTACACTATGAGCAACGTCAGTGAACTTTCAGTAGACTTTCAGTAGACTTTCAGTAGACTTGCTCTGAGTGTATTAACGCCCCTTTTTAGGGACAATGTTTCACGGAAAAATTCATTGCGTATGGCAAAGATTGTTCCAAGCCACTTGGTTAGTTCCATTAGTGGCAAACTGTGCAAGAAGGACACCACTTACATTGGTGTCAACAAGCGCACGGGTAAGATGTATTCGGCTGGCTATCACGGATGCGTGCAGCCGAACAGTGAGAAACAGCAGACGGTGAAATCTTCGTTTACGAAGAAATCGCAGTTTGCCTCCTCTTGGTGGAAGCAGAACCGCCCGTCGGCAACGTCGGCGAAGGGCACGGAGGCTTACCTCGCCGTGATGAAGGCCTACAAGGCGCAGCACAAAATCGGCAACCCCTACAGCTTCATGCGCTCCCTCGTCACCGATGACCTCAAGGTCATCCTTGCCGGCAACGACCTCACGGGCGGTGTGAAGCCTGGTGGCTCCACCACTGAGGGCGGCGGTCAGAAGCCTGGCGGCGAGCTGGAGTCGTAAAGGTCGCTAAGCGTAAAACCTTAACATTTTCCACGGTAGGCACACGGCTTGCCGTGGGATTTTTTATTCTTCGGGCAGGAGCATCACACCGACACGAACCTTTGCACCACAATGAGGACAGAAGGCGGTGGTGTTGATAGTAGGCTGTGCATCGCTCGAATCGCCTATTGGATAGAACAAATCAGTGATGTCGCAATCCAGTTTCTCGCAAAGGTCCTCCAAACGTTTTATTGTAGGGTTGC
>ENA-ORMJ01000037-ORMJ01000037.1-human-gut-metagenome-genome-assembly--contig:-NODE-37-length-95055-cov-72.964989_pt1 | contig 95055 bp, 68 predicted proteins | sample MGYA00242100_ERZ508989 | MGnify/ENA primary metagenome ERZ508989 (study PRJEB26280, sample SAMEA2531403) | human gut metagenome | biome: human gut; feature: human-associated habitat; material: faeces...
TATCAGCCAACGCGAAGTTGGAGGTATCGTACATCGGCATGGTCACCAAGACCGTCAAGGCCGCAAAGAACATGAAGATTGTATTGGATACTGACAACCATTCTTTGGATGAGGTAATGGTTGTTGCCTATGGTACTCAGAAGAAGAGTGCTTTTACTGGTTCTGCTGCCATTGTAGACGCAAAAGAGATTGGTAAGGTTCAGGTAACCAATGCTGTGGATGCCTTGAAGGGTAAGGCTGCAGGTGTGCAGATTTACACTGGCAGCGGTCAGCCTGGTGCTACTCCTACCATCCGTATTCGTGGTTTCAACTCTAAGAGTGCCGGTAACGACCCTCTGATTGTGCTTGATGGTTCTCCATTCAGCGGTTCTCTTAACGACATCAACCCTGCTGACGTAGAGAGCATGACGGTATTGAAGGATGCTTCTTCTACAGCTCTTTATGGTGCCCGTGGTGGTAACGGTGTTATCTTGATTACAACCAAGAGCGGACAGAAAGGCACAAAGGGCACTCTTACCGTAGATGCTAAGTGGGGTTCCAACTCAAAGGCTGTGCCTGAGTACGAAACAATGAAGAGTCCTGCAAAGTACTATGAGATGTGGTACAAAGCACTGAACAACTATGCTCAAAATGTGAACCACATGGATGCCACACAGGCATGGAAGTGGGCTAACGACAATATGATTACCAATACCTCTTATGGTTTGGGTTACAATGTGTATACTATCCCAGAGGGACAGCAACTCATTGGTACCAACGGCAAGCTCAATCCTAACGCTACCCTTGGTTCTTACTCTACAAGGAATGGAACAACCTATTATCTGACTCCAGATGACTGGATAGACGAAATCTACAACAACAGCCTTCGTCAGGAATATACTGTTACAGCAACAGGTGCTTCAGACAGAGGCACATTTTATGGCTCTGCCAACTATTTGAGCAATGACGGTATTACCGCAGCTTCTAACTATCGTCGTTTCACTTCTCGTTTGAAGGCAGACTATCAGGTTAACAAATGGTTGAAGGTGGGTGCCAACATGAGTTATGGTCACTTCAACAGCAATTCTCTTACCGAGAGTGGTGACAATGGTAATATTTTCGCAACTGTTAACATTGCGCCTATCTATCCTATGTATATGCGTGATGCCAATGGCAACATCATTTACGACCAGAATTCACGCATGATAGCTTATGACTATGGTAGTGGTAAGGTAGCTCCATTCCGTGCTTTCATGGGTGGTGGCAACCCAATCTCTGATGCTAAACTGAATACAGACAATACAGAAGGAAACACATTTAACGGAACTGGCTTTGCTGAAATTCAGTTGCCTTATGGTTTCAAGTTTACTTCTATCAACAATGTATATCTCAACGAAAGCCGTTCTACAAGCACTACCAACCCATACTTCGGTCAGTATGCTGCAAGTAATGGTACGGTGAGCAAGGAGCACGACCGTACATGGTCTTACAACTATCAGCAGCGTATCAACTGGCATCAGGTTTATGGCAAGCACGATATTGAGGTGATGCTCGGTCATGAGTATTATCGTGTTTATGGTTATGGTCTGATGGCCAGCAAGCACAATCAGTTCTCTGTAGACAACAAGGAGTTGGCTGGTGCTGTTGTGTTGGACAATGGTACTTCTTCTATGAGCGAGTACAACACAGAGTCTTGGCTCAGCCGTGCCATGTATAACTACGATTCTCGTTACTTTGGTAGTGTTTCTGTTATGCGTCAGGCTTCTTCTCGTTTTGCAAAGGACAACTGGTGGGGTACTTTCTGGTCATTTGGTGCTGGTTGGAACCTTCATAAGGAGTCTTGGTTCAAGGTTAACTGGATTGACGAATTGAAGTTGAAGGCTTCTTATGGTGAGAATGGTAATGACGCTATTGGTAGCTATATGTATACCAAGTGTTTCGCGATTTCCAACTCCAACAATGAAGTGTCTTTGACACCTTCTTCTTTAGGCAACCCAAAGATTTCTTGGGAGAAGAACGGTAAGTTCAATATTGGTGTAGATTTCTCTTTGTTGAAGAACCGCATCTGGGGTAGCATCGAGTACTACAACAACACGACCTCAGATATGCTTTCTACGGTTTATCTCCCTGTATCTTACGGATGGAGCGGATATTTCGACAATATCGGTAATATGGTGAACCGTGGTGTCGAGATTGACCTTCATGCTGATGCTATCCGTACTAAGGATTTCACTTGGAATGTATATGTCAACATGACAACCAACCACAATGAGATAACAAAACTTTCAGACTCTTACAAGCAGAGTTGGTATGATGGTATAGGATTGGGTAGCCCGAGCGGTTCGTACTTCTATCAGGAGGGCAAGTCACTCTTCACATACTATACCAAGAAGTATGCAGGTGTAGATCCTGAGACAGGTCTTTCTCTTTTCTATAAGAACGTATATGAGAAGGATGAGAACAATAAGGACGTTTACTACAACAATGCTGGCGAAAAGGTTGATGACAGCTATACAGGCGTCAAGCATCGTAAAGTGGTAGGCCAGGAAACCACAGCTTCTTACAATGACGGTAGCAACTACCTTTGCGGTGATGTCCTGCCAGATGTATATGGTGGTTTCGGTACCAGTGTGGCCTGGAAGGGCCTTGATTTCTCTATGGATTTCCAGTATCAGATAGGTGGTCTGGTTTACGATGGTGCATACGCAAGCTTGATGGACTGCTCTGCAGGTCAGGCAATCCACGTAGATATGGAGAAAGCATGGACACCAGAGAATACCAACACCAGCGTGCCACGCTGGCAGTATGGCGACTCATATATGTCTGCACATACAGACCGCTTCTTGACCAATGCTTCTTATCTTACATTGTCTAACATTACTTTGGGTTACACCTTGCCTACCCAGTGGATGCAGACTGTAGGTTTGCAGAAGGTACGTGTTTATATGGTAGCCGACAACATTTGGACATGGTCTAAGCGCCAGGGTCTTGACCCACGTCAGAGCGTTACTGGTGGCAGCTCTAATTCAGTTTACCGTCCTATCCGTACCATCTCAGGAGGTATTACTGTTACATTCTAAACGTTTCAACTATAAAGAAAGAATAAAATGAACAAGAAAACAATATATCGTTCAATGGCTGGACTTGTGATGGTTGGATTCTCTCTGACTTCACTTACTGGCTGTATGGAGGTGACAGAACCTGCATCAAATATTGCCACCGAGGGGCAGATACAGAATTCCCCATCATCATCGGAATCGTTCCTGATGGCGATGCCTGCATATTTTAATAAGGTAAATTCCTCTTGGGTATATGATGATGGTTTGCACTTCCCATTTGGTTATGGTGCCATCATGTATATACGTGACCTGATGACTGGCGACCTTTTGCAGTCTACCAAGAATTATGCTGTACACTTTTACTATTGGGCACAGAACAAGTATCAGGGTGATGGCTATTTGTTCGGACAGTACATCAGTACCTATTATTATAACTTTATCCTGACCATCAACAACATGGTGGGAGCTGTCAATCCCGAGAATGCCACCGACCAGCAGTTGGGCTATCTGGGTGCAGGTCTGGCTTTCCGTGCTATGTGTTACATCGACCTTGCCCGTATGTACGAGTTCCTGCCTAACGACAGAACCAGCAATATCAATGCTGAAGGTAATGACGTAAGCGGACTTACAGTGCCTATCGTTACTGCCGAGATGAATCAGGCAGACGCCCTCAACAACCCTCGTGCAACTCACGAGAAGATGAAGGAGTTTATCGAGAGCGACCTCAACAAGGCAGAGGAGTATATCAAGCACTTGACAAAAACAGCTGGTGGCGTGCTTCCTGATTTGTCTTGTGTTTATGGTCTGAAGGCTCGTCTGTATATGTGGGATGGCGACTACGAGAATGCTGCCAAGTATGCGCGTCTTGCCATCAACAATGCCAAGGTTCAGCCTATGAGCGAAGAGGCTTGCACTAACTATAAGACTGGTTTCAACGACATCACAAAGTGGATGTGGGGTGCTACCCAGACCTCTGAGGATACCTCAGTTAAGACAGGTATCGTCAACTGGACTTCATGGCTCAGCAACCAGACTACATTTGGTTATAGTGGTTATGGCCAAGAGAATATGCCTTTCAATGAGATTGACAAGAGAATGTACGAGCGTATCAGCGATACTGACTTCCGCAAGACGGAATTCAAGGCTCCTGAAGGTTCTGAGTTGGCTGATAAGGTAATTCAGATACCAGCAGTAAAGAGTTTGGCAGACAAGCGTATGCCAGCATATGCATCTGTAAAGTTCCGTCCTAACGAGGGTAATACTGACGATCCTAACATCGGTGCCGCTTCTTCTTATCCTATTATGCGTGTTGAAGAAATGTACTTTATCGAGGCAGAGGCTGTAGCTCACACCAATGCTGCCAAGGGTAAGGAACTGTTGGAAAACTTTATGAAGACCTATCGTGATCCTAAGTACACTTGCAAGGTGTCTTCAACAGATGACGTGGTAGAGGAAATCGTATTCCAGAAGCGTGTAGAACTTTGGGGTGAGGGTCAGACCTTCTTTGATATTAAGCGTTTGAACTACTCAGTAACCCGTGGCTATCCTGGTACCAACTGGTACGACCTGACTCGTCTCAACACCAATGGCCGTCCTGCATGGATGAACCTCGTGTTCGTAGCTTACGAGGGTGACCGCAATCAGGGAGTAAGAGGTATGAACAATCCTGACCCATCAGATCTCTACACTCCATGGACTGAGCAATAGTAGTTTTTTATGAACGAATAGATAAACATAACAATTATGAAAAAAGCATTCAAATTTTCATATATGGTACTCCTGAGCTTGGTGGCATTCGCCATCAGCTCATGTACCAGCGACTACGACTACACGGGTGCACCTAAGGTTGCCAATGAAGTGTACTTCAGCAATGCCCAGCAGTCGAAGATAGAGTTGAGCAAGAGCAACTCCAGCTTTGTTATTACACTTCATCGTGTAAAGACAGAGGGTGAACAGACCGTTCTTTTGAACTATACTCCAGATGAGGGAAGTATTTTCAGCGTGCCTAACCATGTGACATTTGCTGATGGTAAGGCTGAGGCTCCTATCACCATTACCTACAATCCAGAGAATTTGCAGTATGGTACTTATAATGGTGGTACCATCAGCGTTGCCAGTGAGGACTGTGACACAACATACGGTATAGGTTCATTTACCTTTAAGGCTGGTGCTACAGAATGGATGGATATTACTTCTAATAAGTCGATGGGTGCCTTCCGTGATGATGCAATTTCTTCTCTCTTAGGAATAGATCTTCCTACTTTTGATGTGAAAATTCAGAAGAGTGTTGTTGAAGAAGGAAAATACCGTATTCTTAATCCTTATAAGGCATGGGCTGACGAATATGCTGAGGAAAATGAAGCTACCTATGATGATGCTGACCATTATTGGATTATCAATGCTACTGATCCCGACTATGTATATGTGGAGCCATGTGAGACTGGTGTTGACCTTGGATTAGGTGCTGTTACTGCAACAAGTTTTGTTGCTAACTATTTAAGTCAGGGTGTTACGCTTGACAAAATCAAAGCAGCAAAACCTGAATTATTTGGTAAACTGGAGAAGGGTGTAATCACCATGCCTGCAAAATCGTTGCTGTTGATTATGGGTGACAAAATGTATTATGGAGGTATCAACGGTTTGTTCTCTGTAGCTTTACCAGGAAACGTTATCGCTAATTACAGTGTCGAGGCTGCCTATAAGGGTCGTTTCACCGATGCCAATGACAATGATTTCGCACAGGTAACCATGACTTTAAGCAATGATGTTGCCAAGGTGAAGTACGCTCTTGTTCCTGCAAGCAGCGACTTGAATGCTACCGTAAGCGGTATCGTTGACGGCAGTGTGGCTTCTCAGGAAGTATCAGCTTCTGGTGATGTTCAGGTTCCTTTCGATGAGACAGGCAAGTATGTTCTCGTGATGGTAATGTATAATGCAAACGACGAGGCTGTAGGTTCAGATGTACTGAATCTCTCACTCAAGTCAAGCATGGATGCTGCCGAGGTTTGGAATGATGTTGCTGCTGGTACAGTAACCATTGGTGCCAAGAGTTACGGTTCTATCCTCTTCAAAAAGGATCCTGGTGTGCTCATGGGTGAGCCTGTTGTTACAGAAGGTGTACTCTCACAGAGTGGTAGCGATCCTACCAAGTTCCGCATTACTCCTTTTGCTGTTGAGAAAGCTCCATTGGAGTTTACTGTTGCAGAGGATGGTTCAATCACTGTAGAAACACAGGAGACAGGTCTTGCTACCCAGGATGGTACAGCCATCTTGGTAACTGATATTGTGACTTACCTTGGTGCTGATTCTGATACTGGTAAGCTCTTTGCAAGCAAGGGATTCATTTCCAAGTATGACAACAGCAAGAAGTTCTATACCTTCTTCAATATCTATACTGATGCCTCAGACAATGCGTTTGCATTCGAGTCTGATACCTTCGAGGTAACAGATGAGGGTAATGCTAAGATTCATGCTGCTTTTGCCAAGGCAAAGAAGGCTGCAGCACATCACTCTGCTGTAGTTTCTGCCAAGGCACATAAGATGTATGTGGCTAAGCGTGGAGCTTGGACTAAGTAATACAGGCGTTTTTCCATAAACAAAAACACGATATGAGTTGAGGCTCCAGATAACTTGAATGGTTTTCTGGAGCCTTGTTTTTTCTAAACAGCTTTTAGAACAAAAGAAATATGATGATGAAAAGAAATATGAAACTACTGATGCTTGCTTCCCTGCTGGGCTTTGTGGCTCTTTCTGCCCAAGCGGTACCTGCCAAAAAGGGTGTATGGCGTATGGTGACATTGGCTGATGGAACTCAGAAAAGGGTGGAACTTCGTGGTGATGAATTCTGCAGCTACTGGGTGGATGCTGAAGGCGTTAGCTATAATCTGGACAGCGAAAGCAAGCGATATGTAAGAGTTGATGCCAATGCTCTGCAACTACGTGCGAGTCAGTTGCGTGCCAAAGCCAATCAAGACCGTATTGAACGTATGGCGAAGGCTCGTCGTATGGCAGCGAAAAAGAGTTTAGGGCAAACTAATGGTTCTTATTTTGGCAAGAAGAAAGGTCTTATTATTCTGGTGCAGTACAAGGATAAGAAATTCAAGTTTGGCCACAACCAGAAGCTGTACAACAGAATAGCTAATGAGACTGGTTATGCAAATTCGCTCGGCTTTGTGGGCAGTGTGAAGGATTATTTTTTAGCACAGAGCAACGGACAGTTTGAACTGGACTTTGATGTGGTGGGACCTTATACTCTCAATCATGAATATGCCTATTATGGTGCGCCTTCAGGAAACTCACATGATGTCCGTCCTTGTGACATGGTGTATGATGCTTGTCGTTTGGCAGACCCTGATGTCAACTTTGCTGACTATGATTGGGATGGCGATGGCTATGTGGAGCAAGTGTATGTTCTCTTCGCAGGACTCGGACAGGCTGCAGGTGGTGACGAAAATACTATTTGGCCTCATGAATCCAAGTTGCAATATGGAAACAACGGTTCGTATGTAAGCAAGGACAATAATGTGGTGGTAAATACATACGCTTGTGGACCGGAACTTACCTTACAATATACTCCTGTTGCTTACAGGGAACGTGTGGATGGTATCGGTACTCTCTGTCATGAGTTCTCCCACTGTTTAGGTTATCCAGACTTGTATGATACCAATTATGGTGGAAATTTCGGAATGGGTTCATTCGACCTGATGGATGCTGGAAGCTATAATGGTGAGAGCTTCTGTCCTCCCAACTATTCAGCCTATGAAAAATGGTTTGCAGGCTGGATAACTCCCACCATACTGGATAAACCAGCATCCGTAAAAGGTATGCAGGCGCAGGATATAAAGTACGGACAGGCATTTGTTGTCTACAATGACAACAACAAGAACGAGTATTATCTTATCGAGAACAGACAACAGAGCGTGGGTATCTGGGACAAGCAGCTGCCAGCCAGTGGCATGATGATTACCCATGTGGACTATGACAAGGATATTTGGGAGTATAACAATGTCAATACCTTTGTCAATTATAGCAACCAGAATGGCCCAGAATATGCTTATCTTGACAACGATCATCAGCGCCTTACGATTTTTCATGCTGACAACGAAGAGGGTTCTTCTGCAGACTCGCAGGCTGGTGACCTGTATCCCTTTAATGGTAACAACAGTCTTACCGACACCTCTTCGCCTGCTGCTACCATCTATCAGGGCGGAACAACCATGGGCAAGCCTATCACGAATATTACCCAAAATGAGGATGGAAGCATCGACTTCGACTTCATGGGTGGCAGTAACGACAACATCATCTCGGGTATTCACTTCGTAGAGAATGATGAGATGTCTTCCTTCGGCCAGGGTGTTTACTCTTTGGACGGTCGTTATATGGGCACTTCTGCCAACGGCCTTGACAAAGGCATATATATCGTGAACGGTAAGAAGATTGTCAAATAAAGTATGAAACAGAGAAATCTTATATTTCTTTTCTGTGCAGTCCTGTTGGTGGCAGGCTGTACGGAAAAGAAACAAAATCACATGAAGTCGCCCGACTTTGAAGCGAGTCAAGTACTTAAGGACTCCATGCCGGAGCCTGTTAAGTTGGATAGCGACCTGCTCTCTGATGCAGGTACCGTCGTTCCTTACTTCCCAGGAGGTCTGAAAGCCATGCGTGCTTTCATTGCCAAACATGTGCGTTATCCTGAAGCTGCCCGCACGTTGAAAAAGGAAGGCAGGGTTATCATTTCAGCTCAGGTAGACACCAAGGGCAATCTCTCTCAATACAAGGTGATGATGAGCGACGACCCTCTTTTCGACAAGGAGGCTTTGAGAATAGTTAAGTTGATGCCTCGCTTTGTGCCTGAGGGGAAAGGCAAGGTCGTTGCCGGCTCCGTAGAGATTCCTGTCATGTTCAGATTGAAATAAAGCTGCCGCTTCCTTATCCTATCAAATACATTGCCCACCCATGGTTACTTACCGTACCAAGTGGGACAGATATAAATACTTCGCCTTGTCTTTTGAAGAGTTACTTGATTTTTATTGCAACACTGAGTTAAGTGAGTCTTCAGATTTGGCAACCTCCTGGCAAACTTATTTTTGCTTCAGGTACTTATTCTTAAAAATAATTTTTAGTGTTGCAGAATTTATTAGTATTAATCAAACATTATGGGACACTTAATGAAGCAGTTTGGTATCGGCTTGCTGACCATGACTCTTGGTGCTATTGGTACAACAGGGAGTCGTGCACAGGAGGTTTCTTACATTATTCCTACACCCAAAGCCGAGTTGTTGCAAACAGCGTCTAAAGCAAAATTATTAGCTGCAGCTAATAATGGTTTGAAGGCAAACTATAAGACGCCTGTACCTTTAGCTAACCTTGGAACCATTTCGCAAGGAGACAACGCCAGTTGTAATTACCTGTTCAAGCACAAGGACATCAATGGGGGAGCATGGCTGTTGGCTTCTTCCGACAAGAAAGCAAGTTATGTAAACCAATCGACAGGAAATGTTACCTCTTACCAATGGACTGTGCCAGGAAGCAGTGTGTCTTCTTTCACAAGTAGTGATATCCAGGTAAGCTATTCCAAGCCCGGTATCTATGCTATGCCTACCCTTACGGTGGGAAACGGCACAGAAACCAACAGTTATACTGCTCCTTATACTATAAAGGTGGGAGGCACTTCGGAGATAACAACCATCGACTGTCGCGAATGGGGTTCCACATATAGGCTTTCTGCATGTGAGTATGGCAATGGTCAAGGATATGTTGGAGGAACCAATTCGGTAAATATTGTTGGTTGGGGTAATCTTTTTATGCTTGGAACTGATGAAGCCTTCCTTGACGGCATCAATGTTTATCTGCTTAAAAAGCCTACAAAGTATAAGGATGGTGCCAAATTGATAATTAAGGTATGGATGACCAATATTACAGATAAAGAAGCAAAGCTGATTTATCTACCTGTAGAGGCAGCAACTGTTTATATGAAGGATATCAAGGCTGATGGAGAAGATGGTGCTTGGTGTCCTATTTATGATGGTGCCCTTGCTCAGGTTAAGTTCTCTGAACCTCTTTCCATGTATGGTAAAACCACATTCTTTGTAAGTGTTGAGGGTTTCAGCAACGATCCTTCTACAGAAGACTTCGTCTTGCTAAAAGATATGGTGGGCAAGCAACTTGATGAGACACAGGTTTACTCATTGCTTAGTCACAATTCTTTTGCGCGTCAGAAAGGTGAGACCGACTATTTGCGTCCTATTAATATGTATGGTGGCGGTACGGGCAGCTTTGCCATTTGTCCTATCATTCGTATTCCAGATACTGCCGCAGGTATAAATGCAGCAACCACAACGAATAGCGAACGCCTCATTGCCCGTTTCTCTGACAGCAATACTATTGAAGTTACTTCTCCTGCTGATGGTCGTGTTACTATTGTCGATGCTGGTGGCACAACGCTTGCCAATGGTCATATAACCAACGGAAAGGCTCAAATCAATGTGCCAAATGCTGGTCATGGACTCTACATCGTTTCAGGTCCTAACGGTCAGACTGCTAAAATCCTTAGATAGAGCTAAAAGCTATTATAATTATTTTTTAGGCTCTATTCAGTTATTTAGAAAATAATATATAGGTAAACATAAAAATTATAAACAATGAAGAATTTTACACGCAAAATGGCCAGCACCGTCTTGGTGGCTGTGCTTGGAGTATGTGGTGTCAATGCACAGACACATACATGGAAGAGTGTGAACACAGGAGACGGAACAACGTATGCCATTGACAAAGATGGATCTCTATGGTCTTTCGGATGGAACGAATCTGGTCAGATGGGTATTGACGACAAGACCGTAAAGATTTCTGTACCAACACAGGTAGGAACTGATAAAGACTGGGCGATGACCAGTGCCGGACAGGCTTATGGTTTCTTTATCAAGAACGATGGTACATTGTGGGCTGTAGGTGACAATACAAATGGTGTGTCTGGTGTAGGCGATGGAGCTACCAGTCATAAAGTCCCCACACAGGTAGGTAAAGACAGCAACTGGAAAACAGTTAGCTGTGCACGCTTTTTCGGTCATACAGCTGCAGCCATCAAGACAGATGGTACTCTTTGGACATGGGGTGATGGTCGCTCAGGACAACTTGGCTTAGGTTCGTATATTAGCAAGACCACACCTACACAGGTCGGAACTGACAACAATTGGGCTCAGGTAAGCCTTGGTAATGATTTTACCATTGCTCTGAAAACCGATGGAACACTTTGGGGATGGGGTGTTAACCAACAGAAGCCCCTTATGAACAATACGAGATTTGTTAAAAGTCCAGTTCAGTTGGGTACAGATAACGACTGGGCATATATCTTTGCTGTCGTTGAAACCGCTTATGCTATCAAGAAAGATGGCTCATTATGGGTGTGGGGCGACAATAGCAATAATATGGCTGGCATAAAAGATGCGGATATAGAAGTGACTTCTACTCCTGCAAAAATCACATTCGGTACTGGCGAGAAGGTCATTGCCATCACTGGCTGCGACAATAATCGTTATGTGGGTGTTGGAGGTGAAGATGGTATTATCACCAAGATTTACTCATGGGGCTCTAATGTAGACGGTGCTCTCGGAGATGGAAGTGGTGTTCCTGTTGATGCCACAGAAGGTCAGGAAACCATTGTTGAGCCAGTTGTCGTAAAGATTCCAGAAGGTGTTAAGGGTACTCAATTGGCAAGTGGTAACGGTTATTGTGTACTTCTGTCTACCGATGGTAAGATTTATGGTTGGGGCAAAAACCGTGCAGGACAGCTTGGTAACTATTGCTCAGAAGACCAAATGACCTACATTGCTCTTCCTACAGAATGTGCCGTAGAACAGACTACAGAAGAAAAGGTGTATACAATCGATGCTGAAGAGATTCCTGCACAGCTCAGTGATGCCAAGAAGCTCATTCTTACAGGCACATGGTCACAATCTAAACTGCAGGCTCTGTCTCTTGCCATTGGCAACAACACCGGCTTCCCACCTGTAGGTAACTCTACCATAGAGGAAATTGATATGAGTCAGGCCAAGATTGAAGCTAATACGTATGCTTATCTTTCTTCAGGTTATGGCGTATTCCGTGGTCTGAATGCTCTTGTTACAGTTAAGATGCCAGCTGCGGAAGAGGCTGCTCATTTCAAAAGTTTGCGCTCTGCTTTCCAGAACTGCACAAGTCTGAAGAACATAGACATTTCTGACTGTGTAAACGTGACTAACCTCACCGATGCTTTCTTCGGTTCTGCGATTACAGAAGTAGACCTCTCTAAATTTAACAATATCACAAGTTGTGAAAGCGCATTTGACAAATGCGAGAAACTCATTTCTGTAAAGTTGCCTGCTAAGATTACACTCGGCAAGTATCTCTTCGGCAGCAATTACTCTCTTGCCACTATCGACTGGAGTGCATATTCTGGCACAGAAGCTCCAAAGATGCCAAGTGGTTTGTTCCAGTATGTTGACGAGCAGAAAGATCTTAAGAATATTACTCTTATCGTTCCTGATGCTTTGGTTGAGTCGTTCAAGGCAAATGCCGATTGGGCTAAGCTCAATGTGGTAGGTACTACCCCAACAGGTATTAGCGAGATTGTAACTAATACAGCATCAAGCAACACCATTTATACAATAGAAGGTGTGAAGATAGCTACCTCTAAGGCAAATTCTCTGTCTAAGGGTCTTTATATCATTAACGGAAAGAAGGTAATGGTTAAGTAAATCACAAGATTTATCTTAATTGCTAAAAAATAAAAGGAGAAATCCGTATTGCCCACCCATGGTTACTTACCGTACCAAGGGTGGGCATTGTTGTTTATCTTCCTCACTCTCAAACATTTTCCCTTGAATTTCTTGCATCTTTCGGAAGAAAAGTGTAATTTTACATAAGATTAGCTGCGCTCGGCAATTTGAAAGCAAACTTTCATTGCGCTCACTGGCATAATCTTTGCAAAAAAAGAAACGATGCCAACAATATTCATATTTTTTGATTTAGGTTCATGTTTTATTCAAATGATCATGAACCGATTCATGTTCATGTAATCAAAGATGGAAATGAAGCAAAATATAATGTTTCTCCTCTGATCCAGATTTACAATCATGGGTTCAAAAAGCATGATATTGCCTTGATAGAATCTATTATTTCTGAGAACGAAGCAGTTATTATAGATAGATGGAAAAAGTATTTTAATCAAAAATAAGATATTATGGAGCAATATAGAATAAACCGCGTTTGGGTAGACGATACCCATATTTGGGCAGAAACCCAAAATGGCTGGAAGGCAAACTATCCTTTTAGCCGGTGGAGTCGTCTTGCTAACGCCACACCTGCTCAACGTAAAGCATTCGTATTGAGTAGATATGGTATTCATTGGCCTGAACTGGATGAAGATTTATGTTTTGAAGGCCTGTTTGCAGATGCTGGTATTTACAAACCGACAGTTGCAGAAAATGCTATTTATTATCAAGCATAATTAAATAGTGCTTTTCACATAAGCTTAGCTGCGCTCGGCAATACCTATAATGCCCACCCATGGTTACTTACCGTACCAAGGGTGGGCATTGATGTTATCACAATCTTTTGATGGTTATTTTTAGGTTATTTCTGTCAAAAAGAAATGACTTTTGGCACTTTTTGCTTATCTTTGTGCCCGTAAACCATTAATAAGACAGATTTATGTTACGATTATTGTTTAGACTATGGTGGCTTCAGCAACGTCGCTCCTTCACCTGGAAGGATGCCGTTGTGGGTGGTTATCTCATCTTCGTTTATGTGATGGTGGGCTTGGGCTTCTACTTTGGAGCTACCCTCGATGGCGAGGAACTCTTCGAGGACGGAACTCCTGATGCTCTTTGTGCCATTTTGGTGTTGACAATGCTGGTGCCCGATATTATCCTGAAGGTGGTGATGAAGCACGACAGCACGGCCATGGACGATTATCTCAAGTCGCGACCTGTGCCCGAGAAGGTTTGGAACCGTTTCCTACTGCTCACCAACCTTGCTAATTTCTGGAATTACGTCATGCCTGTGCTCATGCTCCCCATGCTTTTCTGGATGCTCAGCGTGCCTCAGGCCATTGTGGGCTATCTACTGATGCAGGCTTTCTCTTTCATCAATGGCATTTATGTCACTTGCTATTATAAAACTACCGACTGGATGCTGCGCTGGCCCTTGTTGTTGGGCTGGATAGGTATGGGAGCCATCCTTACTGTCTATCTTGTATGTTTCGCCTGGATGCCGGGATTCTTGATCAACATCGGTATGGCTGTATGGGCTGTGCTCATCATCACCGGCTTGCTTTTCTATCTCTATAACCTGAAGATTTATAATGAGCACAAGCAGAAGACGTCCCGTTTCAGAAGTTTTGGCAAAACAACGCTTTACAAGCTGCAGTACATCGGACTGCTTCGTGCCAAACGTGTGCGCAACATGGTGCTTGTCATGGTGATCATCTTCTTCCTCGATGCCCTGCTGATGGTATTCCTGCCCGATAGTGATCCTGGCAATCAGGTTTCCTTGATCATGTATGTGGTGGGAGATGTATTGCTGCCTTCGGTAGTCTTGTCGCAGTGGACTTTTGGTATAGAGGCCAACTTCTTTCAGGGATTGATGACAAAACCTGTCAAGGTGGAACAACTGTTGCGCAACTGCTTCTACTTCTATCTGAGTATCAGCGGTGTGATGACGGTTCTCAGTTTGGTCTTCGTCTTCCTTTCTCCCGAAATAACGGTATTCACCTTGTTGGGCGCCATGGGTATGGCTGTGTTTGTCAACCTTTCCAATCTGCCTACCTGTCTCTTTTCGTCACGGTTGGAAATCTTCTCCAACTCGATGTTCAATATGCAGGGAGCCAACATGAAGATCAATCTCTATGGTATTGTCTTCTTGGTGCCTTCAGGTCTTATGGCAGGTGTCTATTATCTGTGGGGAGCTGAGGTGTGGTGCATCGTTAGCGTAACTATGGCTGTCGTGTGCTTGTTGATTCATCGCAAGGTAATAGCACGTGTGGCAGCTATATACGATCGCAGACGCTATGAGCGCATGGAGAAATATATGGAGAATTAAGTTTTATGTTCAACGAATTAAAATGTACAGCAAAATGATTAAGATACAGAATCTCAAGAAAATATATAATGGCACAACCGTGCTGGATATAGAAAGCCTCGATATTGCCCAGGGCGAGTTGGTAGGATTGGTAGGTAACAACGGAGCAGGAAAGACCACCTTGCTGCGTCTTGTCCTCGACCTGATAAAGGCTGACGACGGTTTTGTGGAGAGCAACGGCAAGAAGGTCAACGAGTCGGAAGACTGGAAAACCTATACGGGCAGCTATATTGATGGACGCTTCTTGGTTGACTTCCTGACTCCGGAGGAGTATTTCTCGTTTATAGGTGATGTCTATGGTATTGACGAAGAGACGATGAAGGAACGTCTGGCTCCTTTTGAGACGTTTATGCACGATGGAATCATGGGAACCAAGAAGTATCTGCGTGATTTCTCGCAGGGCAACCGCCAGAAGATAGGTATCATTGGCGCAATGATCATTAACCCCAAGGTTCTCTTGCTCGACGAGCCTTTCAACTATCTCGACCCTTCTTCGCAGATGAACATTGCCCGACTGATTCATCAGGTGTGCAAGGAGCATGGCACTACGGTCATCATCTCCAGCCATAATCTCAACTTTGTGGCTGATATCTCTTCCCGCATCCTTTTGTTAGAGAAAGGTAAGCTCATTAAGGACATGCAGAATACGGATGGGGCCGCTATCGCCGAACTCAACGAGTATTTCGGTATTCAGGCGGAGTAAAACGAGCATGCCGAGTAGGCATAAAATCCATATAGCTTTTTTTTTCTCTCTCTCTGAAGGTGGCCCTATAGCGGCCAACGCTCGTTGCTATTAGGGACAAGGCTTCGTCGCTACTAAGAGCGGAAAGGGGCGGATGTTATTAGTATGCAGTTATAATACTGTATGAATGCCGTTAGAAGGCATACTGTGCGGTAAGCATTAGCTCGCGGGGACGCAACTCATAACTATTGGTCAGGGTGCTAACGCCGCTGTATGTAGTTTCGGCGTAACTCTTTTTGTTGAATATGTTACGAAGCTCTGCCGAAAGGCGGAGCTTTTTGATGCGCCAAACGGCCGTGGCATCCCCCAATAGGCAGTTTATATTGTCGCCTTCTTGCAGTTCGTTGCGATAATGCACGAGCGAGAAAGTAAGGTCGACGTTATGGATGGTAGCGGTGGCAGAGAGCTCTTGCCGCCAGTTGAATAGCGATGAATTCGCCGATTTTGCTCGTTTTGTGTTAAGTTTTGTGAACTCTCCTTCGTAGCTAAGCTGACACCATGAGGGCGAGAAGTCGATGGATGGGGTCAACGTATAGGTCTGGTTGGTGTAGTCGATGGTCTGATGGCTGGTATACTGTGTGCCTTTGCTATAGTTGTAGTCTGCCTTGAGTCGAGTCTTTAGGTGCCAGTCGTAGAAGCCCTTCGATACATAGAGCGAGGCACCAAGGTTGTCACTCTTTCTGTTCTGCTTATAAATGGCGGTGTAATAGTTGCCGTCTACGATGCGAAGGTCGGAGGCGGTGTTCTGCCAGTATCGGCTGGCGTTGATCGAGACACTGAAAAAGGCCTCTGTGATGGGGCGCTTGTAGTCGTAGCTCAGCTTGCCATATAGCGAACGGTTGATGGGAACGATGTCAGCCGAGGTATACCAGGAGCGATAACTTCGGCGATATTGGTCTATGGCATAGGTGGTGGGGCTGCCTGTCGAGGTGTTGTAGCCCGTGTAGAAAGTAAGCTCCCTGCGGAAGTCTATTTTCTGGTTGAGATACACAAAGGGCGATGCGGTGAGGAGGGTCTTCTGCTGTCTGGTGAATCGTTCCCAGGTGAAGGTGGGCGAGAAGTACATCCTCAAGTCGCCAGTCTTGTACTGCCAGAAGGGAGTCAGCTTTGCGCAGATGTCAATGTTGTGGTTCTTCTTTGCGTTGGAGGTTTGGTCGCCCACGATGATGTCCTTGAAGTCGATGCTGGCTTGATATCGTTGGTTCCAGTGAAATCTGCTCTTCTGCCACTCCACGGAATGGGCAGTATGCCATAGGTTGGTGCGTAGGCGGCTGCGGTCGTCGTTCACATACAGGTCGGCCACGCCATGATGGTAGTCGGCTATCGAGCGCCATGACAGTTGGCTCTTCTTCCATACGAAGAGGCGATAGAGGCTGCCTTCGATGTTGAGTTGTGGTATGCGTATGCGCTGGGTGAGTGCTTGGTTGATGGCGGATAGACCGTCGGTTTGTTGGGCATTCAGGCTGAAGTGCTCATTGCCATAGTGGGTGGCTTGGTTGAGCTTGTTTTCCCATTCTATGTTCAGTATGTCGTTCTTCATGGTCTTGCGTGTTTGTTCTGAGGTCATCACAGGCTCTTTGCCTCCAAGGTCGTAGATGGAGGTGTTTTCTCGGTTTTGTTTGATGAGCGAGCGCACATAGTTGGCCTCGAGTCGGGTTTCGGCATCCTGCTTGTTCTTGGAGATGTGATTGATTGAATATTTTTGAGAGGTATTGAAGCGCAATCGCTCCTCGTCGATAGGGGCTTCAAGGGTTGGAGCTGAGAGCCATGCGGGGAGTGTGGTAGAGGATAACCGGTTGCTGTACGAGGCTAATTCATCGAGGCTTCCGCTTAGGTCTTTGCCAGTGCGATCGTAAGCGGCATCGTACATCATTTGTCTTTTCTTACCTATCTGCATTAGGTTGACCTCGCCACCCACATAGGTGTGGTTACCTACTAATAGGTATGGCTTGATGGTAGGCATGAGCTGGTCGCGAGCACTGTCCTTGAGGGCAATATTCATGGCCACGTTGTCGGTATAGGTCTTGTCCTGCAATGCCTTGATAGGCTGGTCATGCTCGATGACTTCGGCCTTTTTTACATCTTTGGCCTTGATGTTCTCCTCCAGTTGGTTGTACTTGCCTCCCGTTAGGTCGAGACCTTCCACGGTGAATCGGTTGATGGGCTTGCCATTATAGTTGATCTGCCCATTCTTGGCCACATCCACACCGGGCAGTTTCTTTAGCACATCTTTGAGTGAGTTGTCTCGTGCGTCGGCAAATCGTGTTAGATCGAACGATACGGTGTCGCGGCCTGTGATGCGTGAGCCTTTCACCTGCACCTCTTTGAGCACGAATGCGGTGGAAGGCATTTTGATAATGGCTTCTTTGTTCGAAAAAATCGATGTTTTTGTCTTTTTGTAGCCCATGCAGGTAGCTTGCAGCATATCGCCCACGTGCCTTTCGTCGACAGATAGAACAAAAGAACCATCAGCCTTGCTTCGGGAAAACTTGATGGGTTTTCCATTGCGTAGCAATGTGATGGAAACGTTAGGCAAGCGGTTGTGCGAAAGTGAATCTTCCACATAACCGCTTATTTCGGTTTGTGCTTGCAGCACCGTTGGTACCGCAAGCATCCATAACATTGTGATGAAAGCAGCAACAATTCTCTTCATACTCTATCTATTGTTTTTCTGTTTAGCAATGGCAAAGGTATCGTCTTCTTTGGTTATAGCAAAAAAATGATATTTCTGAGATATTATCGCCGCCATTTTAGGGTATTATTACTTTATTAAAAACAGGTCTTACTATAGTTCTATAGGGTTGAAGACGTTTTTCTTATTCATGAACTTCTTTATGTCCACATCATTTCCGTGTTCGTCTTTCATTGCTACGATCTTGGTGGAAAGACCTTCCAACATCATGCCTGGCGTAAACTTCTCCTTGGCTTTTCTAAGTCCCTCTTGGCTGATTTCTTCTCTTTTTCCCTTGCCAATGGTTATCGGTTCTGCAGTTTTGACAGTACTCATGCCTATGGCTGTAAATTCATATTCGCGGTTTTCATCGTATGCCTTCAGTATCAGACCTGGCAGTCCGCAAAGTTTCCAAGGACCTTCTTGCATCGGGATGTCTTCGGCATACCATGCGTACCAAGTTCTGCCCTTGAATTTTGTTTTGGTCAACAAGCAGTGGTATCCTATGATGTCGGCTGTGCTGTCGGCAACGAGTTGCCAGTTGGGTATCTCTATGTTTTCCGTGCACTTATAGTTTTCCATGCCCACGGATTCTATGTGGGTGGATTGCCCGGTGGCAGGATAGTTCTTGTAATAGGAGAAAGGAAAGCGTCCTCCCTTTGGAAGGTCGGAGAAGTCGAAGTTGCCTGTCTTGGTTCTCACTCTCATCAGCGAGTCTTTCAGTTGTTTCGTTCTGTCATAAAAGTAGGTTACCTTATTACCAATGTCGAGTCGCATCTCGCTTTCCGTATAGATGTATGGCTTGATGGATGGATTGTTTACCCATTTCCCCTCGTAGGTGATGCGATACTTGGTACTGTCAATGCTCTCGAAGTCACTGCCCTTAATTCCGTTAATGGTTACGGTAGTTCTTGTTTGGGCTGTTGCTGTTAGTTCTCCCATGAAGAGTATTGCTGCAATAGCTAAGATTATTTTCTTCATAATTATATTCTTTTATGTTAATCTGTATGCAAAAGTAATAAAAAAAGTCGCTCTGCAAAAAAAACATGCGTTTTAACATCTATTTGACAGACGTGATAAGACAGGGAAGGAAAGCTTAAAAGCTACCGCTCGATTATTTCCAGATAGCATATCGAGGATAGCTGCTCAGCCCCTTTATCGCTCTATCGGATTGAACGGCTCGGCTTGCTTCGAGTGCAACAGGCGGTTGCCCTTGCCATCTTTGATGGTGATGTTGGCATATTTGCTGTCTTGCAGGAGGTAGCCAATGGGGTCGGCGCAATATTTCTTGTATATGGTGGTGAGCTGCTTGCGGTCGATGGGTTCGAAAGTCTTGCCTTTATAATATATAGGTGTGGTAGCATTGCCCTTCTTCATGGCTATGGCGGTAAAGCTATAGTCGCCGTCCTTGTCGTAAGCCTTGAGAATCAGACCGGGCAGACCTCCCAACTTCCATGGCCCATTGTCCAGGGGAATGTCTTCTGCATACCATGCTGTCCATGTTCTGCCCTTGAAAGCGGCCACGGCCTGATTGCAGGGATAACCACAGATGGTGTCGGTACTGTCGGTGGGTTGCCAATCGATGTTTTCGATAGGCTCTACGCACAGATATCGGTCGGCAGCAAAAAAGTCGAGATAGGCTGTCTTGCCTTGCTGGGGATAGTTCTTGTATAGTTTCCAGTTGATGGTACCAGAATTACCCGAGAAGTTGCTTTCTATACCTTTCTTCATGTTGCTGTAGATGAGCGAGTCTCTTTGGAAGATGGGGTAGCTGTAGAAGGCCGAATAGAGGTTGCCTATTTGCAGCAACATTTGCTCTGTAATGCGGTTAGTGTTGGTGCCTTGCTTATTATGATGGTTGCCGTATACATAGCTGAGGTCGTAAATGACTTGATACTTCTCTTGGTCGATGGAATCGCCCATACCGATGGACGATTCGTCGAACACATTAACGCCTTGGGCTTGGAGCATACAGGCATGGACCAATGCCAACCAAGCGATGAATAATGCTTTTTTCATTGTCATGATGTTTTATAATGTTCTTTGCTGTTTGTCTGTATTCTGAATACAAAGGTAAGGTATTTAACTGATGAAGCCGCATAATAATGTTACTGAGATGTTATGATGGTGTGTCTGGTTCTATTATTATCTTATTACGTTCCTTGGCTTTTAGCGATTTTATCCGTACCTTTGCAACCATGAACAAGAACATAAATCTCAAAATCGTGTGGGCGTTGTGCGGAGTGGCCATCCTGCTGCTTTTCTGCACACAGGCATACTGGCTTTATAACCAGTATCAGTATAGTTTAGACAAGACGGTGGACCAGTTCAAGGAAGACTGCGACAAGATGTTTAGGGATGTGTTCAAGACATATAAGTTGCAGGCCGACAAAGGACATAAAAAGCACACGTTCAAAACCAAGATAGAAACCAAGTTTGATACGAAGAAGGTGCAGAAGGCTGTTACTACGCTCAGCTTTTGGGATAACAAAAAATATTTAGGCAAGGTGCAGAAAATAGGCATTACCTCTGATGATGCCTATGAGCTATACTCGCGCTATGCCGCCTTTAGGGAGCATAAGCTCACAGCCGCAACTTATCAGCCATACCTGGATAAAAAAGGGTATGGCAAGATAGAGGGCTTTAGGCAAGTAAAGTATCCAGACGTATTTCTTGATAGCCATTTTGAGGTGACGGGACAATGGACGAGAACCGTAACAGTTCGTTATCAGACCAATCCTATGTTTCGACAAGGCATTGCTTTCGAGGTGATGATGTCGCCTGTGCCAGTTCTGAGATCCATGCTCTGGCAGTTGATAGGTAGTTTGCTGCTCTTTGTGATATTGGTGGGATGCCTTTATTATCTCGTCAAGACCATCGTGGTGCAGAAGCGTATTGATGCCATTCGCCATGCTTTCCTCAAAAACATGATTTATGAGATGAAACAGCCTTCGAACAATAAAAATAGCGATGAATCCGCAATTTCTATCGGCTCCATCGCTTTTTATTATACCCAAAACGAACTGCGTTGTGCCCACGAACGTGTCATAGTCACCTCTCGACAAGCCGAAATATTAAGGATGTTGGCCACGCATCCTAACCAACTGGTGGAGCGAGAAAGCATCCTCAACGAGGTATGGGGCGATGACTCTTATTCCAATTCCTTGGCTCTGAATGTGCAGATAACCTATCTGCGCCGAGCCCTCAGCTCGGATGCCTCAGTGAGTATCGAGGCGGTCATCAAGAAGGGATATATCTTGCGCACACCTACATTGCCTTGATTTGTTCCTTGGCTTTGCTCGTCAGCCGTGCTTTTTCCTTTCCCTCTTTCATTTTCGGTGCTTTCTGCAGGAAAATTCGAAGGTACAGGCGTGCCTTCAGATCGTCACCATCGGCTATATACATTTGTGCGGCATTGTAGTAGTTGAGTGGATTGTCGCTATCGTCGTATTCGATGCATTGGGCGAAAGCATGTCCCGCTTTTCCGAACTTTCCTTTATCGTAGTAGAGTTCTGCCAGTTGCTGGTTGATGTATAGTGCACGTTCTCGAGGGTAGGCAACTTCTATAGAACGGTTCAGATTCTGAATGGCTAACTCTCGATATTCTTCCTTTTTTGCTTCCTGATCAGCCTTGCAGGCGTCAGCCAGCTTCTTGTAGTCCATTCCCAAGAAGTATAGGCTGTTCATGGGTGGGTCGTCTTTTAGGTCTACAGCTCTTTTCAGATAAGGTAGTGCCAGTTGGAATTTCTCTGTGTTGTAGTAGCAAAGTCCTAACACAAAGTTTGATTCATAATTGTCGAATCCATCGGCTATAAGCTTCTTGTAATAGGGTATTGCCTGTTCGTATCTGAATTGCAGAAACAGCGAGTAGGCAAGCTCTTTATTGATGAGGATGTTGGTGGAATCCTGTTTCTCTACATACGATAAGGCGAAGGCCGAAACGTTTTCGGGCTCGTTGGAGTTGTTCCAATGTGAAAGGAGTGTGGTAAACACCTCGCTGTCGTTGGGATACATTAGCCTGATGCGAAGTCCCCAGTTATCTATTGCGGATTTGTTGCCAAGGTTCAGATTAGTAAAGAAGAGCATTCTCATGTCCTCGTGATTGAGGCTGTCTTTGGGTATACTGTCCATACAGGCGATGGCTTTCTTGTTGTCGCCGCGCATTCGGTAGCAAGAAGCCAACTTGCGTAATACAGGCAAGTCGCCAGGATGTGTGTTGAGATGTTGTTGATAAAACCCGATGGCATGCTGAGAGTCGTGCTCGGCCATGCAACTGTCGCCCTGGCTCACGAGTGCTGAACGTACAGGATTCTCGTTCTTGCCCTGCATTGTGAGGGCCAGAACGAGAATGTATGTTATTAATAATGTTTTTCTCATATTTTATTTATTAGCATTGGTTAGTGCTTCCTTCAGGGCTTCTATACCAGGGAAGCCAGTGTGCTGGTAGATTTTGTGTCCCTGTTTGTCGATGATTACGTAGGTAGGAATGGCATCAAAATTGTACTGCTTGCCCAACTCGGCGCTTTGGGGATTGCTGATACGAGTGTGAATGCCATGAATGTCGGGTATCATCTCGTTCCACTTGTCGATAGGCGAGGTGGCATCGGCAATGTATATGTAAACTATGTCTTTCATTTCTTCTTTGATAGGCTTGATGGATTTCATGGCAGCACGGCATGGCATGCACCATGTGTTCCAGAAGTCGATGAGGATGGTCTTGCCCTTGTAGGGAGCGATGAGGGTTTCGATAATCTTTCCGGCGGCCATCTTCTCGGGTATGTCGACGATGGAGAATGTGCCCTTGGCGGCAGCTTCTTCCCTCAACTTCTTCGAGGCTTCGGCATCGGCTTTCGCTTTTTGAGCTACTTGTTCATTCTTGGCCAGCAACAATTGTAATACGGGCTGGCAGGTAATCTCGGCTTTGGCGGCCTGGAGTTCTTCCTCGCTGAGCGGTGTGTTGGGGGCTGGCATGAAGGGATTGCTGCTGGTAAGTTTCTTGCCGTACTTGTCGGCCTTGATCAGGTTGTCGCTCAGCTCGTCATTGATAATGTGTATGCCGAGAGGCTTATTGTCCAGTTCGCAGTAATAGGGATAGTAACGCTGATTGACTGAGCGAAGGATGGACATTTTGGACAGTCCCTTAAAATAGGACGCCGAGTCGATGGGTGTTTCTAAGTTCTTTTGGGCTGTGCTGTCTTTGCTTATCATATTGCTCATGCTAAGGTATGTCTTGTAGCTCAAGAGGTGGCCTATGTAGTTGATGTCGAGTTGCACACGGGCATAAGTTTTGCAGGCTTTGCTCACCGCAGCCTTGTCGATGGCCTTCTTGTTGGCTTGATAAGTATCGACGATGAACTGCTTGTATTGCAGGGGTGTCATGCCTCTTATGTCATCGAAAAATGTTCGACCACTCGTCTCCAGATTGTCTTTGACGGTTTGCAACTCGGTGCAGAGGGCGGCATAGTCGCCATCAAATTTCACATTTGTAGAGTCGAGAGTGATGGTCAGCTTTCCTTCTGGAACCATGATGATGGGGATTGCTCGCTTGCCTATCTTCAGGTCTGCCTGGGTAGGCAGCACCAGATTTTCTGTGATGGCGAAGCCCTGTGTGCCATCGGCGTTCTTTCGCAGTTTGGTGTCGTAGGGACCGCCACTAAACGCTCCGTTGTATAAAATTATGCGCACGCGTTCCCTGGATCCAGGAGTGTAGTGGTCGAAGATGACATTTATTTGCGATGGACCGAAGTGGGGTGAAGTCGGTGGCAAAGTAATGGTGTTGTCCTTGGCCTGTGCGGTGAACCCGAATGAAAGAGCCAAGACCAGAAACAAGAGATGGCGACAGATGGTCGTCTTGCAGTAGTTGAATTGTGTCATACGAAATGTTGTTTTATGTAATAATTTGCAGCTACAAAAATAAGTATAATCTTGCAATCTTGCAAACGAATATTACAACAATGAGTGTTAGTATGTCTTGGTTATCAGGTGCTTAAACGTGATGTGTAACCATACAATTCTCTTTTTTGTAATCGACTTACACTTCACGGCTTATCACAGCCTCGAAGGAATCTACCTCGCAGTCACTCTTGATGCGCGACTTTCTTACTCTTATATTAGCCATCGAATATTGCATGATTTGCATCACCTCCTCGTCAGTTTTACCCATGTGGTAGAGTATGCAGAAGAGGCAATGTGATGGATTCAGATCATAGCAGGCAAGCCGTTTGCTGTATTTTTCGTCTATCATCCTGTAGCTGGCAAGTAGCTGCAGGATTCCCTGTTTGCCGATTTGACTGATGTTCTTGTTCTGTACTGCTTGCGAGTAGTATATGAGTCCCTGACTTATATCGGTCAGTTCGCCGATTTGTGTCTTGTACAATTCTATATCCTTGTCACGTCTTTTCAGTTTGCGTACTTGTGTGGTGATGTCATGATTCAGTTGCTCGCATCGTTCTGCAAGTGTTGCGTTCTCTACGTCTTTTAGCTGATGTGGCGAACTTTGTAGAGCGGCAATGGTGCTTTGGGCTTTTCGTATGCGTGAAACAGAAAGGTATGTCATTGTCAGCAATATGGCAAGCACGATGATGATGGCTACAAGAATCCAGTTCTTCGCTTGCGCATATCGGTAGTTGCTGTAACCTCCTTCATACATTAGTTTCACCTTTTGTTCCTTGTCTGCATTGCCTTGTCTTTCAATGAAGGGTTCTGACTGATGTATTAGTTTGACGATGTTGTCGGCAGTCGTTGTGTCACCCAGGTGTAAGTACACAAAGTAAAACGGTATGAGATATTCATACGAACCCAGGTACATGTAATTGGATAATTCCTCTATTTCCGGTTTATGGGCATTGAGAAATTTCTCTCCTTTGGGTGTCTTGCCGTATCTCCATAGAAAACGATACAGATCCACTGCAGTTTTGTGTTTTATACCACCATAGTTATCTGCCAGATTGATGTAATCCATGATGACGGAGTCGGGAGTGTTTCCTTGTTCTATCAGTTTTTGAAAATAATAGTTGTACATAGGCCCTAATGTACTGTCCTTGTTCTCGGGAATGGAGTAAGCGATGTCGAAAGCTTCTTCTGCCAACTGACGGTCTTGATTGTTCACGGCACGGTAGAGCGTCGCCCAGGCACGATGGGATATGTTGTGGCTTTGTCGTGCCTCGTCCTCGAGTTTTACGGTGTAGGAGTTGTCGTGAGTGATGCGGCACATCAGGTCGTAGAGGTCGAGCTTCTCTTTTTGACGCATGATGGAACTATATCTGCAGGCTTGCTTCAGTATTTGCAGCGTTTGTGTTGTGTCGTGAGTTGTGTTGAAAGTCATGGCGCCCTTATAATATAATGCACGCGCAAGCATAGGCTCATTGTTTTCTTTGGTAAAGATCTGTATGGCATCCTCAATGTCGGAATCTCGGCGCAATATATATACGCCTAAGATTTGGTATCTTATCTTGCAAGCCAGTAGTTTGTAGTACCCTTTGTTGTCGTTGCTGTCGGTTCTTTCCAAATATACCTTGGCTTGGGCGGGATAATAGTCAGCCATATCGTCTATTTCTTCGAACGACAGGCGATAGTGCGATGGAGTACAGCCGACAACGAAGGTCAGCAACAGGGAAAATAGAAATAATATGACCGTTTTCTTCATTCTGCCTGCAAAGGTAAACATTCTTTCTGAAAATCATATACAGATAGAGAAGAAATTTGTGCTGTGATTATCAGTTATATTCGCCCTCGGATATTTGATCTTGTAATGTAATCGCACGTGACATCAAACGAACCACTTCTTTCAGTTCATTGTAATTGTCTAAGCGCTTCTGGTTGGATGGCATAACCCTTGATGATGTATTGCTTCAAGATAGAGGTTGCCCAACGGCGAAAAGAGGTCGCATTCTTGCTGTTTACTCTGTACCCTACCGAAATAATCATGTCAAGATTGTAATAAGGGATGTCACGAACGATTTGTCTCTTACCCTCAAAGCGAATTTGTGCATTTTTTGCACAAGTTGACTTTTCGTATAGTTCTTGACTCTTGTAAATGTTGCGAATGTGTCGTGTAACAGATGTTCTGTCAACAGCAAACAACTCTGCCATTTGGCTTTGTGTAAGCCAAACGGTATCATTCTCTAATTTTACATTCAGTTCTATGTTGCCCTCTGTGGAACGATAGATTTCGACGGGGAAATTTCTCTGCTCTTTTCTGCTTATATCTATAGCCACAAATGAGGAATGCTGTGTCCTGATACTGAACAATATGTTAATCATATATGCTTAATCGGTTAAAACATGACGAAAAGATAGATTTTTGAGGAATAAAAGATAGAAAAAAGTTGGCTTTTCGTCCCGATTTTATTAAATTTGCAGACGATAAGACAGCATATTGCTAAGCTAATAACTAAACACTATAACGTAAATGATGAAGTACAAGAAGATGGTTCTTACAGTGGCAGTTGGAGCCTTGTCGGTAACAATGACGGCACAGACTGCACCACAACTCAATGCCAACAACATTGAGGAAGTAATCAAAGCAATGACTTTGGAAGAGAAAGCACAGCTCTTAGTGGGAGGTGGCAACGATGGATTCGTAGGAAGCGGAGCCATGTTGGGACACCAGAAGAAGTTTGTTCCTGGTGCTGCAGGAACGACAGTGGCTATTCCGCGTTTGGGAATTCCTGCTACTGTGCAGTGTGATGGTCCGGCAGGAGTGCATATAGATGCACATCGCGAGGGCGACAGCCGTAACTATTATGCCACAGGTTTCCCCGTAGGAACCTGTCTGGCCTCTACCTGGAACACCGATTTGGTGCGCAAAGTGGGCGAAGCCATCGGTAATGAGACCTTGGAGTATGGCTGTGATGTGGTTTTAGGACCTGGCATGAACCTGCATCGCAATCCGCTTTGTGGCAGAAACTTTGAGTATTACTCAGAAGACCCTGTTGTGACAGGTATTATGGGAACTGCCTTTGTGCTCGGTGTGCAGAGTCAGGGTGTGGGCGTGAGTGCCAAGCATTTTGCTGTGAACTCACAGGAAAGTGACCGTACCCGTGTGGATGAGCGTCTGAGTCAGCGTGCTTTGCGTGAGCTTTATCTCAAGGGCTTTGAGATGATGGTGCGCAAGAGTAATCCATGGACTATCATGTCGGCATATAATAAGATAAACGGCATCTATGCACAGGGCAACAAAGATCTCTTGACCAACATCCTGCGTAACGACTGGGGATATAAGGGAATCGTTGAGACCGACTGGATTGGTAAGCGTGAAGACCTGCCTGTAGAACAGGAGGTGGCTGCTGGCAACGACCTGATGATGCCGGGCTATCCTGCACAGGTAAAAGATATAGTAAACGCGGTGAAATCGGGCAAATTGGACGTAAATGACGTTGACCGCAACGTGCGCCGTATGTTGGAATACATCGTGAAGACTCCACGTTTCAAGGGGTATAAATATAGTGGCGAGCCCGACCTCAAGGCTCATGCTGCCATTACCCGCCAGAGCAGCACCGAGGGTATGGTGCTCTTGAAGAACAATGCAGCTCTCCCTATCCGTGGCTTGAAGACGGTGGCTCTCTTCGGTGTCAACTCCTACGACTTTATGTCGGGTGGACTTGGTAGTGGAGCTGTCAATGTAGGTTATTCTGTAGATATGGTTACTGGACTGAAGAACATTGGCGTGGCTACTACTCCGCAGCTCACAGAAATCTATCAGAACTATGTGAAATATGCCAAGGCAAAGCTCAAGGCAGACAAGAATCCAATGATGTGGTTTCTGGATCAAGGACAACCAAAGCTCGATGAAATCGATATAACTGAGCGCTGTGTGGCCAATGAGGAGCCTAAGGCTGATGCCGCCATCATCACTATCGGACGTCAGGCTGGTGAGGGTATGGACCGTCAGATCAATGGCGAGTTCAACCTCAGTAAGACGGAACAGGATATGATTTTCCGTGTTTCTGATGCCTTCCATGCTAAAGGCAAGAAGGTGATTGTCATCATCAACTCGGGATCTGTCATGGAAACAGCAAGTTGGCGCGACCGTGTGGATGCCATCCTCGTGGCATGGCAACCCGGTATTGAAGGCGGTAACTCTGTGGCCGACATCCTGACAGGAAAGGTGAATCCATCGGGCAAACTGACCATGACTTGGCCTATTGCAGCGACAGATCATCCTTCTACTGCCAACTTCGCCAAGGAGTATGATATGTACACCTATAAGAATATGGAAGGCTGGGGCAAGGGCAATATCCCTGGCGTAGACTTCAGCAATCATGAAGAAGACATCTACGTGGGCTATCGCTACTTCGATACTTTCAAGAAGGATGTGGCTTATCCTTTCGGCTTCGGTCTAAGTTATACTACTTTCGAGATGGGCAAGCCTTCTGTCAAGGCTAACGGCAAGAACATAGAGGTAAGTGTAACTGTCAAGAATACTGGCAAGGTTGCTGGCAAGCAGGTGGCACAGGTTTATGTCACCGCTCCTAAGGGTGCTTACGAGAAGCCAGCCAAGGAACTTAAAGCCTTTGGCAAGACCCGTGAGTTGAAGCCAGGTGAGAGCCAGACTTTGAAGATGACTCTCGAGAAGCGCGACTTGGCAAGCTTTGATGAAGCTAACAGTCAGTGGAAGGTTGACGCTGGCAATTATCTGTTCCAGGTGGGAACCGATGTGGAGAGCATCAAGGGAACTGCTACATTAAAAGTAGCTGAATACACCGAGAAAACAAGCAGTGCCTGTGCTCCTAATGTTCAGTTGAATTATCTGAAGCAGAAGTAACTTTAATTGTTTAAGCAGAAGTATCTCTTCTCGTGTAAGAAGTAATACTTCATCACGTACAACAATGTACTCTGCCCATCGCATTGGGCAACTTTGCCCATAACGTTGGGCAGAGTTGTTCAATATGATGGGCAAAAATGCCCATAACGATGGGCAGATACTAATAAAGCCTTTCGCAGACTTTGTTCTCCTCTTCTTTCAGCCCTCCTGCATGATTGTCTTGACAGTTGATAGTTCTCATTTTCTATAGAAAAGAACAGCTTTTCTGGTTGTTTTTTAGGAAAAGTGTAGTTTTTCTTATTGTTATTTGTAGGAAAAGTGTAGTTTTTGCTTGGTCGTTTCGTAGGAAAAGTGTATATTTGCGCCTGTAAAATCATAGGAAAAGTGTAAATATGCTTTATAGAAAGATTGAAAAATATATTATAAGTCACTTACAATCAGGGTCTGACAAGATTTTGATTATAGATGGTGCACGCCAAATAGGTAAGTCCTTTATCATTCGTGAAGTCGGAAAGAAGCTTTTTCCCAACTACATTGAGATAAATATGGAGACAGACAAGCTTGGAGACAGGACTTTTGCCGATGCTAAGACGGTGGATGATTTCTATTTGGCTTTGAGTACGGTGGCAGGTGATAGAATGAAGGAAAAGAATAACACTTTGGTGTTTATTGATGAGATCCAGGCCTACGACCATCTGCTTACTTTACTCAAGTTCCTGCGCGAAGATAACAAGTTTACTTATATAGCCAGCGGCTCGTTACTGGGTGTTACACTCAAGACAACTTCCTCTGTTCCTTTGGGCAGTATCATCATCCGGCACATGTATCCATTGGACTTCGAGGAGTTTTTGATAGCCAATGGTGTAGGACAACTGGTGCTTGATACGATTCGCAAGAAGTTTGCTTCAAGGGAGTCGATGCCGGAAGCTATCCATAACAAACTGCTCGATTTGTTCAAGAAGTATCTCTTGGTAGGAGGCTTGCCTGATGCCGTCAACGAATTCCTGGCTACCAAGAATATCACAGTCATTCGTACCATACAGAATGAAATTCATCACCTCTATGGTGTGGATGCGGCCCGTTATGAGGAAATGCACAATCGCCTGAAGATTCAGCGCATCTACAGTATGATTCCTTCTAACTTGGAAAACAAGAAGAAGCGAGTAGTGGTGACGGATATTGAGGACAAGAAGGGAAAGCGAATGGGTGATTATGTCGAGGAGTTCGACTATCTGATTTCTTCGGGCATTGCGTTGGAAGTGAAGGCCATCAGCAAGCCAAGTTTCCCCTTGATAGAGAATAGTGGTAAAAATCTGCTCAAACTTTATATGAACGATGTGGGTATTCTGACCAGTATTTTCTTTGACACCAACATCAAGGCGGTGATGGATGATGTGGCAAGCATCAATCTTGGTTCCGTTTATGAGACTGTGGTGGCGCAGGAACTGAAGGCGCATGGTTTCAATCTTTATTATTACGACAATAAGAAAACTGGAGAGGTGGATTATCTGATAGATGACATGGAGCATCTGTCAGTCCTTCCGCTCGAAATCAAGTCGGGTAAGGATTATCAGGTACACAGTGCTTTGGATAAGTTCTTGCAAATCAAGGAATACAACATCCAGGACGCCTTCGTTCTCTCGAATGCTCAGCAGGTGGAACAGAAGAATGGCATCACTTATCTGCCTATCTATTATATAATGTGTATAGAACCGAAGGAGATGGAAAATAAAGTGTTGTAGAAATACTTTTTCTTGTGTTTATACCCATATCGGAAGCCTTGATGGGCAGAGGTCGGGCAGACATATATACAGATAAGGCATATCTGTATGCTTGCTTCGGTTTTGACATTCTGGAACTTCGCAATTAGTTATGTTACTTCCCTTTCTGTATATTTTCTCCTTAGAGAGCACAAATGTGCCCTCAGGCAGGGCACATTTGTGCCATAAGTAGGCATTTTCCCTGCAGCAGTATTTATAAAAAAGGGTTTTTAGCGTAATCCATTTCAAAAAAGCAACAAGTCGAAAACAAGAGTCTTATCGTTTTACACCTCCTGTATCGTATTTAGTTTAATTGATGTTAATTATGGATGGTTTGACACAAATAAATCGGTTAAGGCTTTGGCGTTTCTGAATAATGTAGTATTTTCGTATTGTCAATATAAATGTTTACATCATGGTAAAGAATATTGCATCATTTATCTTGCTGGTTGTAATTTGCGTCTCTTGTGGCAAGCATGAGTATCCATCTGCTTTGGTGGAGGCTGACAGTTTGTGTTATTCTAATCCCAAACTGGCATTGGAGAAACTCGCCCAAATCCGAAAAGATTTAGATACAACAAATACTGCGGATTGGATGTATTTCCGTTTAGTAAAGTTAAAGGCACAAGACAAAGCTTACATCCCTCATTCAGATTTGACAAATTTGAACCAAATGATATCTTATTATGAGGGCGAGGGGGATAAGAAAATGTTGCCTGAAATATATTACTTGGCAGGTTCTACCTATTTTGATTTACACGACTCACCACAAGCATTGGATTATTATCATAAGGTCTTGGATAACATTACAGCCGATGAACATTTGCGCCTGTGGGGAATTACACATGCGCAAATTGGTTATGTCATGTTTTATCAAGGAAATTATGCTGCAGCAATTGACCATTACAAAATTTCTTATAGAGTTGATTCTTTAAGAAACGATGTAGAGGGAATGATTTTTGATTTGCGAGATTTGGGACTAACTTATTCTACAGCGGAACAATTGGATAGTGCGATTTTTTATAGTCATAAAGCTTTGCAATTGGCATTGAAGAAAAAAATGCCTCAGATGGCTACTTCTGCAAGGTCAAGTTTGGCGGATATTTATCTGGAAACTCATTATCAAAATGTGGATTCTGCAGGTAAATACATTTTGCCGATGTTTGGTGATATAAGACCTGAAAATAGGAGTGGAATATATTGTGTGGCTATGAAGTACTATAAGTTACGCAATATGCCTGATTCCGTCAATTACTACATAGAGAAATTAGAAAAGTATGGAGAGGTATATGCAAAATGTGATGCCTATCGTATAAAATTAGAAATGATGTTAGAACAAAAGGGGAAAGTTGGCAAGTTGAATGTATGGCGTAAGTTTTTAAACTATAGTGATTCTATAGAAAAGATTACCAAAACAGAGGCTGTTTCCAAATGCCAGTCTCTTTATGATTATACACAAAGAGAAAAAGAAAATACAAGGTTGAAGAATGAGAATGAGTATCATAAGCTTCTATTAATTATATTGGGATTATCTGCATTTCTACTGGTCATCTTGTTTTATGTGTATTATACGAAAAATAAATATGCCAAAGAAAAGCAGCAAAGGCAAATGGAAGAATTACAACATCTTTTGGATAAAAGCACATTGCAAGTTCTTAACAACAAAAAAGCATTGACACGAATAAAGGAGTCGGAAATATATGCGTTGTTTTTAGGAAAGATAAGAGCTGGACAAAATGTGACACAAGAAGAGTGGGATAAACTCGATAAGGCTGTTAATGATTATTTTATAGACTTTAAGTTGAAGCTTTATAGAATTTGTAAGCTATCTGATTTAGAATACCAAATATGCTTACTGTTAAAGATAGAACTTTCTTTGGCTGATATTGCAGTACTCGTTCATCGAGAACCATCTACAATAACTATGTCAAGAAAACGACTATATAAAAAGTTGTTTCAGAAAGAAGGAAAAGCAGAAGAATTGGATATGTTTATCCGTTCCGTCTAAAGTGAAATATTTCACAACTGTAAAAAATAAAACTTGTAATGCTTTGTTTGCGAGGTAGTTATAAGTTGTGAAATTTTTGTGAATATCTTTTTGGGGTAATAATTCTCGTTTTTTCATACTTTTGCACCATTATTTTTTTGCGTATGAAAAAAGTGAGTTTAATCTTTATGATGTGCATATTTGTATTAGGTATGCATGCAAGACAACAAGAAAAAGTCAATTTGAAGCTTGTTGTCACTTGTGAAAATTAGATAGATTGTTAAATATACATGTAAACATTAAAAAGAAATAAAGTGATGAAGCAGTGTTTTTGTAAAGTGAGTTTGTTGTTTGTAGTAATAATAAGCGTATTGCTAACAAGCTGTAAGGACGATGATGCGCCTTATTTCGAGCGGAGCGGCTATTTGTTGGATTGTTTCTTGGACGCAGATGAGGAGTATTCTTTGGAGGATGCTGTTGGGCGAACCTTGGATGCATCGTGCAGTATTTCTAATGAGAATGATGGTGTGGCAGAGTTGCAAGTGAATCAAGAAACTGGTAATCATATCATTGTACCCAAGAAGATTGGTCGTACTCGTGTCAAATTAATGAGAGGTGAAGAAAAGGTTTCTATTACTGTTGTGGTAAAGACAGAGGCTATAGACTTCTGGAGAATAACAGACCGAATCGAAAAAATAGATTGCGCTTCTGATTTGAAGGAGATTATACGTGCTGATATGTATGAGTCGCAAGTTCTTCCGCAACTGAAGGTAAATGATGATGTTTATTTCGGTTATGGTAGTAAAGGAAGATGGAATATGAGTTATTCCAGCAATCGTGATGAATTAAGGGACTTTTATGTGGATTATGCAAAAGGAGATACTGAATACAAGTTCTATGCTTGGCCTGACATGGATAAGAAGCAGGCCTTTACTTTCTCGCTGGATGAAGTGAGACGACCTTCTGGTGAAGCCCCTACGAAGTATGGAACTTTTACTTGTGATTTGACGGATTACTATCAACAGAAGTATGGACAGGACAAAGTGAAACGAGTGGTGCTGTCGTATAAAGTAGTAAGCTTTCGAATGATTATTTAGATGCTTTCGCCTGTCCTGTGCATGTTCATAAGAGCTACTTGCGACAGAAGAAATGATCCTTTCCGCAAAAATAAGGAGAAATCCTGAGATAGTCCATGGCCTTTGCCGTCAGCAAACAACCGCAGACGGTGAAGGCCACAGCTGTTATTGTGAAGAGGATGACCGTAGGGTCGAAAGTGAACAAAGGCACAAAGAGCTTGGTGATGATGGTGAAAGCCGGCGAGAACAACAGGATGGGGAGGGTGTTCTTTCCGATGACGAACGCTCCTTTCCTGAAGAGCTGGGGCATGAATATATATACTGTCAGCCAGAATACTGTCATCACGTAGGTGAGCCATAGGCTGCGGACCAGGGCTGGATAAGAACTCTGCCAGGAAGTAATGCCCACGATGGTGACGATGATGGCAAACAATGACGGGCGGAATACACTCAGGAACGGCACGCGAAGGAGCTTGATGCCCACACCAATGGTGAAGAAGATGCAGCAATGCCAGGAGATGATGCCCAGCCAAACCACAAAAATACCGATGAAGGCGACAGTGAGCAGCAGGGCTCCTATCTTGATCTTGTTGCGGTAAAGCCATGAAACGGCATAATAGGCCACATAGCTGATGATGAGGTTGTGGATGTACCAGTATGGCCCCAGTGGCTCCATGGCGAGTTTACGCAGAAAGACAAGTATGTCGAGCCTGTCGATATGCTCATTGATGGGCAGTATCGAAGCCAGGATGATGTAGAGGCCCTCCATGACGATGTAGGGCACAAGCCACCATTTCACCTTTTGGCAGAATTCGGAAAATGGCTTGTCGACATGAGCCAGGAAACCCGAGATGACAAAGAAGACAGGCGTAGTATAGAGCAGAAAGAACTCCTTGAGCCAGGGGTAGGTCTGTCCCAAATAAACCAAGTGTATCATGATGACGTGCAGGATGAACACACACTTCAGAAAGTCTAATTGTACGATTCTATTCTTCATTGATAAAAAGACATTGTTCTGAAGATATAACGCAACAAGTCTTTTTTTATTATTTTTCATGTGCCTTGCTTTGCCGTTTCGGTGAAATTGCTTAACTTTGCACGCAGAATTCGAATTTTTATATCTTTAATGTAATTATGGCAAAAAAAGCTCTTTTGATGATTCTCGATGGATGGGGAATCGGACAGCATGGCAAGGGTGACGTAATCTATAATACGCCAACTCCTTACCTGGATTATTTGACAGCAGTTTCAGCACACTCTCAGCTCCAGGCTTGCGGTGAAAACGTAGGCTTGCCTGAAGGACAGATGGGTAACTCAGAGGTAGGTCACCTCAATATCGGCGCAGGTCGTGTGGTATACCAGGACCTTGTTAAGATCAACAAGGCTTGCGAAAGCGGTGATATTCTGAAGAATCAGGAAATCATCAACGCTTACAGCTATGCTCAGAAGACAGGCAAGAAGCTCCACCTGATGGGTCTTACCTCTACTGGCGGCGTGCACTCTTCTCTCGACCACCTCTACAAGTTGATTGAGATTTCTAAGGAATATGGTTTGAAGAATACATACGTTCACTGTTTCATGGACGGCCGTGATACCGACCCAAAGAGCGGTAAGGGCTTCATCGAGCAGGTTCAGGCTTGTTGCGAGAAGAACGATGCTCATATCGCAAGCATCGTAGGTCGTTTCTATGCTATGGACCGTGACAAACGCTGGAACCGTGTGAAAGAGGCTTACGACCTGCTCGTAGAGGGCAAGGGCAAGCAGGCAGACGATATGGTAAAGGCTATGCAGGAAAGCTACGATGAGGACGTGACCGACGAGTTCATCAAGCCAATCTGCAACTCTACCGTTGACGGCACCATACAGGAAGGTGATGTCATTATCTTCATCAACTACCGTAACGACCGTGCCAAGGAGCTGACCCAGGTGTTGACTCAGCAGGATATGCCAGAGGAAGGCATGCACACCATCAAGGACCTGCAGTACTACTGCATGACTCCATACGATGCAAGCTTCAAGGGTGTACACATCCTCTTCCCTAAGGAAAATGTAATGGATACTCTTGGTGAGTACCTGAGCAAGCAGGGCAAGAAGCAGCTCCATACAGCTGAGACAGAGAAGTATGCACACGTGACATTCTTCTTCAATGGTGGCCGTGAGACACCTTATGAGGGTGAGGACCGTATCCTCGTGCCTTCTCCAAAGGTTGCTACCTACGACTTGAAGCCAGAGATGAGCGCTTACGAGGTGAAGGACAAGTTGGTGGGTGCCATCAATACACAGGAGTATGACTTCATCGTTGTCAACTTCGCCAATGGTGATATGGTAGGCCACACCGGTATCTACAATGCTATTGCTAAGGCTGTTCATGCTGTAGACAACTGCGTAAAGGATGTTATCGAGGCAGCTAAGGCCAACGATTATGAGGCTATCATCATCGCTGACCATGGAAATGCTGATCATGCCATCAATGCTGACGGTACTCCAAACACCGCCCACTCGCTGAACCCAGTGCCATTCATCTATGTAACAGACAACAACTCAGCTACTGTTAAGGATGGTCGTCTGGCCGACGTGGCTCCTTCTATCCTCCATATCATGGGCTTGGAGCAGCCTGCTGACATGACAGGTGAGAACTTGATTTCTGACAATAAGTAAAATACGATTTTATATACCTATAAAAAGTATCCTAAGATACTTGACCAAGTAATATAAGATACTTGCGCAAGTATCTTGAGATACTTTTAAATTTATATTAAGCATGAACGTAAAGATAGAAGACAGCTGGAGACAGCACATAGGTGACGAGTTCGAGAAGCAGTATTTTGTCGATCTCAGCAACTTTGTACGAGAGGAATATCTTCATACGCCTTGTTATCCTCCCGGACGCCTGATATTCAATGCCTTCAATCTTTGCCCTTTTGATGATGTGAAGGTGGTGATTATCGGTCAGGATCCTTACCATGAGCCAGGACAGGCTATGGGACTGAGTTTCTCTGTACCCGAAGGAGTCACTTTTCCACCATCGTTGGTGAATATCTTTAAGGAAATACAGATGGATCTTGGTATTCCGATGCCTGCTACAGGTGATCTGACCCGCTGGGCCAAACAGGGAGTGTTATTGCTCAATGCCACCCTGACAGTTAGAGCCCATCAGGCTGCGAGCCATCAGCGCAAGGGATGGGAACAGTTTACGGATGCTGCTATCAAGGCTCTCAGCAGGGACAAGGAGCATCTGGTATTTATTCTTTGGGGAGGCTATGCCCGCAGCAAGGCTTCACTCATCGACTCTTCGCGCCATCTGATATTGCAGAGCGTGCATCCTTCGCCATTATCTGCCAACCGCGGCGGATGGTTTGGCAATCATCATTTCTCCCGCTGTAACGAATATCTCAGACAGAATGGGATAGAACCGATACAATGGTAGAGGCAGCAGAAAAGAGGTTATACATATTTATATATACAGGAAACATTTATGAACAAAGACGAACTGCGTATTCTTCAGGTGGGTGATGTGCTGGTATCACCTAATATTATTACTGAAAAATTCTGTTGCGACCTTGATGCCTGCAAGGGAGAGTGCTGTATCGAAGGCGATGCCGGTGCTCCTGTAAGCCTCGACGAGATTATGGAGATAGAGAATATGCTCGATGTCGTTTGGGAAGACCTGTCGGCTTCGGCACAGGCTGTCATAGATAAGCAGGGTGTGGCGTATACGGATATAGAAGGCGACTTGGTGACGAGCATCGTCAATGGCAAGGACTGCGTGTTTACCTGCTATCAGGACCTGAAAGACATGAACGACGGGCACACCATACAGAACTGCTGTCTTTGTGCCTTGGAGCGTGCCTATCGTGAGGGAAAGTCTAAGTTTATGAAACCCATCTCATGTGCCTTGTATCCCATTCGTGCCAAACACTTTGGCAACGGGGTGTATGGTTTGAACTATAACAAATGGAAGATCTGTAAGGCAGCCGTGAAGAAGGGCGAGGAGTTGAACCTGCCCGTATATAAGTTCCTCGAAGGTCCTCTTGTCAAACGATTTGGACAAGAGTGGTATGACGAACTGTGTGCTGTAGCCCGTGAGTTGGGCTATTAGTAGATTTCCAATCCTTCTATTTTCTGTATCTGACTCTTGCGGAAATGGCGGTCGCCCTTGATGGTGATGGATTTTTGCCGGCTCGTGCTGAGACGGCGGAAGGCTTGTTCGTCCATTTCGCCACTGCAGATATATACCAGTCCGTTTATCTCAAGTCTTTCTCCCTTCTTGGCCTCGCGCAGTGTGATGCGTACGGAGCCTTGGAAAAAACGGCCGAAGTCGTAGTGGAGGCCTAAAGAATCTTCGTATTCGGCAATAGGCGACAGTACATGTCTTAGCCTGTTGACATAGGCTGGGTAAGTGGGTAGTGTGGTGTAGATTCCCTTGGTCTCTTTCAAAAGTCTGTGCACGGGCTTTTCGGATTCTTGGAAGAAGAAGTCGGAGGCTTTCCAGTTGTTGTCATATTGTCTGTTGTCGAAAACCTCTATGGTGTTTCCTATGCTGTCTTGCGTTATCCGGTTGCCTTCAGACAGGCTGCAGCTCCAGGATTCGTCGGCTTGTTGATAGAACGCCGAGCCGTTATGGCTTGTTCCATAATAATCCAATGTTAGTTGTTTGCTGGCAGCATTCTGTGAATATGCTGTAGCCTGAGGGCATGGCGCATACCATACGGCTATGGTATTGGAGTCTGGTCGCAGATAACGAGTCACATCGTAGGTATGCAGAAGGATTCCCTGCGGAGTTGTGTTTCTGTAGTAGACTTCTCTCGATACATTTCTCTCGTTGATATATACCTTGCAGCTGCCCATACTGGCAAAGGTGATATATGCCTGTTGGGGACGGTGCTTGGTGATATAAGTATGGCGGAACATCACCTCGGTGCTGTCGTCGGGAAAGGGATAAGAAATCCAGTGGGTACCGAACTCTTGACTATACGAGTTCAGTACCCAGATGATGGAGAATATGATACAAATGATTTTGCGTATCATTTATTTGAAAGTTATTATTATCGTCACTTGGTCGCAACCTTTTATTTGACCGTCTTGGTCTCACCAGCCTTGAAATGCAGTTTTTTCTGCTTGCCGTTGTAGCAAACGGTGAGCACGCCAGCCTGATGGCTGGTAATCTTGGCTTTGGCAACCTTCCGATTCTTCCAACTGAGGTCGATCTTGTAGTTGCCACGCGCCTTGATACCGTTTATCTCGCCAGTATTCCATGCTTCAGGGAGTGATGGCAGCAGTTCTATCGTGTCGCCATCACACTGCATCAGCATCTCACAGATACCAGCAGTTCCACCAAAGTTTCCATCAATCTGGAAGGGTGGGTGAGCATCAAAGAGGTTGGGATAAGTGCCTCCGGAAGAATGGTTCTTTAACGTGTTGGGACTGACATAGTTGAGCAGTTTGCGCAGAATGGCGTACGACTTGTCGGCTCTGTGCAGACGAGCCCACAGACAGATGCGCCATCCTGTACTCCAACCAGTAGAGTTGTCGCCCTTGATCTCCAACGATTTGGATGCGGCTGCAGCAATTTCTGGAGTCTTGACTAATGTGATATGGTTGAAAGGATACAGACCTAAGAGATGAGACTGATGGCGATGTTGCCAATCCCGGTCGTCCCAGTCGTAGTACCATTCTTGCAGATTACCCCTCTTGCCTATCTGATAAGGATGCAAACGATTGATGGCATCTTGCAGAGTAGCCTGATATGCAAGGTCGGTATTGAGTGCCTTTGCTCCCTTGATGGTATTCCTGAAGAGCTCGTGAATGATGGCAAGATCGGCAGTTCCTCCATATAGGGTGCTTCCCTTGTAGCCTTTGTCTGTTATATATTGTGCCTCGGGTGAGGTGGAAGGGGCTGTGATGAGTTCGCCCGGCTTCTTGGGGTTGTCGATAAGCCACTTCAGCATGAAGTCGGAAGCACCTTTCATCAGTGGGTAAGCTGTCTGGCGCAGGAAGTCGAGATCGCGTGTGTAGTCATAGTGATCCCAAAGAGTCTGTACGAGCCAGGCTCCACCCATGTTCCAGTTGCTCCACTTGGGGCTTCCCTTTTTGGTGCCTACAGGATTACTCATGGCCCATGCATCAGTATTATGTCCGGCACACCAGCCTTCCTCTATACCATAAAAATGCTTGGCGGTGTACTTTCCTGTTACGGCAAGGGCCTTTACCAGTCCTTCTACAGGCATGGTGAGTTCTGAGAGGTTGGCTACTTCTGCAGGCCAGTAGTTCTCTTCCAGATTGATGTTGGTGGTATAGTTGCCTCGCCATGGCGACAGACGGGTTGGTGCCCACAGGCCTTGCAGGTTGGCAGGAACACCCGGAGTGCGTGAGCAACTGATGAGCAGGTATCTGCCAAACTGGAAATAGAGCATCTCGAGATATGGGTTTTGTTCCTGCTTCTTTGTATAGTCGAGGAGTTGTTGCTCCGTGTTGCGCTGAGTGTCGTATTGGGCTCCTTTCAGTATGAAACAGGTGCGGTCGAAAAATTGTTTGTAGTCGTTTACATGACGTTGGCGTAGTTCGGGATAAGTATAGTTGACCAGATGCCAGGCGTCATCTGCCACCTTTTCTATATATGGAGCTCCTTCGGTCACGGGATGCTTGTCGAAACCATTATAGCTGGTCTCGTTTACGAAGTATATGATGGCCTCGCTCACGCCCTGTAGGTGCAGGGTAGAGTCGGTAGGCGTGATACTTCCATCTGTGTTTCGTATGCTCAGTATGGAGCAGAAATGCGTGCTGTTCTCTGGCTCTCCCATGGCATGACCAGTAAGTGTGAGCTGGTTGCCTGAAGCTTTTACCTGATGAGGGATAAGCGATGTAAGCGAGATGTCGCAGTTGATGGCTTGTTTCTGTGATGCGGTGAGCCTGATGGCTATCACTTTATCTGGATGTGATGCGAAGTACTCCCTGGTGTAGTTAACCCCTTCACGGCTATAGCGAAGTGTGGCTATGGCGCTGTCGAGACTGAGCTGACGGTAGTACTGGGTGGCTTGTCCTGGGTTCTGGTCCTTGATGTTGATGATGGCAAGAGGCTGATAATACTCCGAATTGTGCCCTTGCACATGCAGCTGAAGTGAGTCGGCATCCTTGTAATCTTCTCTGAAGAGTGCTTCCCTTATCTTAGGAATCCACTTGTAGGCTTCGCCTCCTTCCTGCCTGTCAACAGGTTTTCCCGTCCACAGGGTGATGTCATTGAGGTAAATAGAATCGTTGTTGGCGCCTCCATATATGAGGGCTCCCAATTTGCCGTTGCCTATAGGCAAGGACTCTTCGAAGACTGTTGCAGGCTTGGTGTACCATAAGTTGAATGGCAACTTGTCCTGTGCAAGTCCTGGTAAACTGTTGGCTAAGAGTAGCGCTGAGAAAACAAACTTTCTCATGGTTTTGGGATTTAAGTGCTAAAAGGGCGGACATTCTTGATAAGAAGTCCGCCCTGGTATAAATGGTTTAATTAAGCGTCAATATTAGCGTAGGTTGCGTTCTGCTCGATAAACTCACGGCGTGGCTCTACATCGTCTCCCATCAGCATAGAAAAGATCTCATCAGCATGAGCTGCATTCTCGATGGTGACTTGTTTGAGGAGTCGTGTCTTTGGGTCCATGGTGGTTTCCCAGAGCTGCTCGGGGTTCATCTCACCCAAACCTTTGTATCGCTGAGTGTGGATGTTCTTGTCTTCCACGCCTTCGCCATACTTGTCGATAAAGGCCTGGCGCTGCTGTTCTGTATAGCAGTATTCGCTCACCTTGTTCTTGAAAGAACATTTGTACAGTGGTGGAGTGGCGATATAGAGGTGTCCCTCCTCGATAACCTTTGGCATGAAGCGATAGAACAATGTCATAATCAGGGTGTCGATGTGTGAACCATCGACATCGGCATCCGTCATGATAATAATCTTGTCGTATCTCAACTTGTCTGTGTTGGCCTCCTTGCTGTCTTCTCCGTCTACTCCGAAGCGGACTCCGATGCTCTGGATGATGTTCATTACTGACTCTGCCTCGAACACCTTATGCCATTGCACCTTCTCTACGTTAAGAATCTTACCGCGCAAAGGAAGAATAGCCTGATGGAAGCGGTCGCGTCCCTGCTTGGCAGAACCACCAGCCGAGTCACCCTCGACAAGGAAAATCTCGCACTCCTTAGGATCCTTGATAGAGCAGTCGGCCAACTTGCCTGGCAGACCTCCACCTGTCATAAAGTTCTTGCGCTGTACACTCTCGCGTGCCTTGCGTGCTGCAATACGTGCTGTAGCGGCCAAGACCACTTTTTCACAAATCTTCTTTGCCTCGTCTGGATGTTCCTCTAAATAGTCGGTCAAAGCTTCATTGACAGCCTGTTGTACGGCACCCTGTACCTCGCTGTTTCCAAGCTTGGTCTTGGTCTGACCTTCAAACTGCGGCTCAGCGACCTTGATAGAGATGACAGCTGTAAGACCCTCGCGGAAATCTTCAGGTGCAATCTCGACCTTGGCTTTCTCAATCTGCTTGGCTATGGTTGGCTCTGCTTCTGCGTATGCTTTCAGTGTGCGGGTGAGCGCCATGCGGAAACCAGTGAGGTGGGTTCCACCCTCGATGGTGTTGATATTGTTTACATACGAGTGAATATTCTCGCTGTAATCAGTATTATACATGATGGCAATCTCGATAGGAATGCCCTGCTTTTCTGTCTTCAGATAGATGACATCGTCGAAGAGATGAGTGCGGTGACGGTCTACATAGCGAACGAATTCCTTCAAACCGTCCTTGGCATGGAACACCATCTGTTTCGTTTTTCCCTCTTCGTCGGGACGAAGGTCTGTCAGCGTTATCTTGATACCGGCATTAAGGAATGCCAACTCACGCATGCGGCTTGCAATAATATCCCATTTGTATATTGTAGTGGTGAAGATGGTTGGGTCTGGCCAGAACTGCTGGCGTGTACCGCGCTTGTCGGTCTCGCCAATCACCTTTACAGGATAGAGAGGCTTTCCCTTTTCGTATTCCTGCTGGTAGATCTTGCCTCCACGGAACACCTGAGACATCATGTGTGTTGACAGAGCATTAACGCAACTAACACCCACACCGTGCAAACCTCCGGAAACTTTGTAGGAACCTTTGTCGAACTTACCTCCGGCATGGAGTACTGTCATTACTACTTCGAGAGCAGACTTGTGCAATTTTTCATGCTCGTCTACAGGAATACCACGTCCGTTGTCTTCTACTGTGATAGAGTTGTCTTCGTTGATAGTAACCTCTATGTCTGTACAGTAACCTGCCATGGCCTCGTCGATAGAGTTGTCTACAGTCTCATTTACCAAGTGATGCAGACCTTTCTCGGAGATGTCACCGATGTACATCGCAGGACGTTTGCGAACAGCCTCAAGTCCTTCGAGAACTTGGATGTTGCTCGCTGAATAATTATTTGCGTTGTTTTGATTTTCTGCCATTTCTTTGTTTAGTATTATTTCCGTGCAAAGATAACAAAAAAAAGCGAGAAAAGGGATAGAATGTTGCTAAAAAACCACAAAAAACGATGCTTATTTTTTTATTTTTCCCTTTTATATTCAAAAGGGTCGTTTATGCTCCTTTTGTGGGTGAGTTCCTGGATGTTTGGTAAACAAATTAAGGCTGCAATCCTTTCGGAATGCAGCCTTATGTATGTTTATCTCCTAATTTGAGATTAGCCCAACTTAGCGATATGCTGAGCAAGACCAGACTTCAAGTTAGCAGCCTTGTTGCTGTGGATGATGTTGATCTTAGCCAACTTGTCTAAAAGCTTCTGAACAGTAGGATACAGCTTTGTAGCCTCTTCCTTATCTGTCATGTTGCGCAACTTGCGTACAGCGTTACGCATGGTCTTTGCATAATACTTATTGTGCAGAGACTTCTTTTTGTCCTGACGGATTCTCTTGATTGATGATTTATGATTTGCCATCTTTTTTATTATTATATATTCTACTTGTAGTCCCTAGCAGAGTCGAACTGCTCTTTAGAGAATGAAAATCTCTCGTCCTAACCGATAGACGAAGGGACCATTTGTTGTTTGCGGGTGCAAAGTTACTACATTTTTTTTGTTCTCACAAATTTTTTATGTGGAATTTTTCCTCAAATGCATATTTTTTCGTATTTTTGCCATAGTTTTGGTAAAAAAGGCGAGTAAATGGTTATAAAAACGAAAGCTGTTGTGCTACATGTTGTTAAATTCGGTGACAATCAACTTATTGTTGATTTTCTTACCGAGGCATTGGGGCGTTTGTCTTTTATGATTCGTCTGCCCAAATCGGCGAAGGCTAAGGTGAAGCGTCAGTATTTTCAACCTCTTTCTGTTTTGTCCTTAGAGTTTGATTATCGTCCTAAGGCCAGTTTGCAACGGCTCAAGGATGTTTTCATTGCTGTTCCTTTTACAGATATTCCTGTTTCGCCCTATAAAATGTCTATGGCGATGTTCCTTTCTGAGTTCTTGTATTATACTACACGCCACGAGCAGGAGAACGTTTCCTTGTTCAGTTTTGTAGTGAGCAGTCTGCAATGGTTGGACTTGGCGCGTGAAGGGTTTGCCAACTTCCATATCGTTTTCATGATTCGTCTTACCTTGTTTTTGGGAATTGCGCCCAATGTGGAAGATGCGTCACAAGGTGGTTGCTTCGACCTGAGTGAGGGAATGTTTGTTGCCCCAGCATCAGTGCATTCGATGTTCTTGTCGAAAGATGATTCTTTGCGGATGCGCGATTTGATGAGGCTTCGCTTTCAAACAATGCACCTCTACACAATGTCACGGCAGGAGCGTAACAGATGTGTAGAGGTGATTATAAGTTATTATCGGTTGCACATGCCCGATTTTCCCGAATTGAAAACTCTCCCTATATTGAAGGAACTGTTTGTTTAAGCGAAACTGATGACGCCCTTTACTGGTTCGTCGCCCTCTTCTTTCTTAGTGGTTTCTTGCTGACCGGAGGCGATGTGGCGAATGTCTTCAAGCATCTGACGTGTACGCTTGTAGGTTGGAGTATCTTCCACTTGCATGATGACGTCCTCGTTGTCCAGGTCTTCAGGACGGAAGAGGAAGATATGTGGATGACGCTTGTACTGAGGTGTATTGCCGTCAGAACCATAGTAATGTTTTCTGCGGTCTTCTCGCTCAGCTCTTTTCTCTTCCTGTTCGGCGATTCTGCGTGTCTCTTCCTCTGTATGTTTTCTGAGATGTACGTTCATACCGTCTACATCCTCTATGCCGAATCCTGTTGCAAGAACTGTCACCTTTACCTTGTTGCCCAGCTCGGGGTCGATAGCCAATCCCCATTTCAGTTCGAAGTCGTCGCCAAAGTTGCCCATGAAGTCGTTGACGTCATTCATCTCGTCCATGGTGAGACCTGTGTTGTCTTTTCTCTCACTCGAGAAGGCAATGCTGAGAAGAATCTTCTTGGAGTTGAACACATCGTTGTCGTTGAGCAATGGAGAGTTGAGCGCATCCTCGATGGCTTTCTTTACTCTGCCTTCTCCCTCGCCATAACCTGTACTCATGATTGCCACGCCACCATCTTTCAATACTGTCTTCACATCGTTGAAGTCGAGGTTGATGAGTCCGTGTACGGTAATGATTTCGGCGATACTCTTGGCTGCAATGCTCAGTGTGTCGTCTGCTTTGCCGAAAGCATCGAGCACAGCCAGTTCTGGATAAATCTGACGCAGGCGCTCATTGTTGATAACGAGCAGGGCATCGACGTGCTTTGACATTTCCTCAACACCATCCAGAGCTTGGTCTATCTTCTTAGTTCCCTCGAAACGGAAGGGAATTGTAACGATACCTACGGTAAGAATGCCTAATTCCTTGCTTACTCTTGCTATGACTGGAGCAGCACCAGTACCGGTGCCGCCACCCATACCAGCTGTGATGAAGGTCATCTTGGTACCATCATTCAGCATGTTCTTGATGTCGTCCAATGTTTCTTCGGCTGCCTCGCGTGCTTTTTCTGGTTTGTTGCCGGCACCAAGTCCTTCCTTGCCTAATTGGAGATGTACGGGCACAGGAGAGTCGTTGAGAGCCTGATTGTCGGTGTTGCAGAGTACGAAACTCACATCATGGATGCCCTCTTTGTACATGTGATTGACTGCATTACCGCCGCCACCGCCTACACCAATTACCTTGATGATGCTGTTCTCTTTCTCTGGTTCTCCAAAATCCAGAATATGTGGAGTGTTATCTTGCATGATGAATATCTATATTAAATTTGTTGTTTGTATATATATATATTAAAGAGGTGTAACTATTCTTCCTCAGAAATACTGTCTTCGACGAATTTCTTCAAGAATCGGAAGCCTCTGTGGAAGATGCTCTTCTCTTTCTTCTCTTTCTTGATTCGCTCAGCCTCTTCTTCGGCAGCTTTTCTTGCAGCCTCTTCCTCTTCTTCTATTTTCTTACGTGCCTCCTCTTCTGCTTTCTGCTTTTCGGCAGCAGTGAGAACTACGCCTGTTCCAACTGTATCGTTAGGATTTCGTGGAGTCTTATGTACATCATTGACAGTGGTGTGACCATCCTGATTGAACAGGTCGGTGTTGATTTCGTCGCCAGCACAGTTCATATTGCCTTTTGCCAACAATCCAAGAACAGTGTTCATCGTTCCGTCGTGGTTGGTGTATCTTGGATCTTTCGAGTTGACTGTCTGGTTGATGAACTTGGCAATTCTAATTTTGTCGATATGAGTGTGCATCTTGAAGGCCCTGCCAATCTCTGGCATATTGCTGCCACCTCCGGTAAGGATGATGCCACCCAGCAGTTTGTCGGCATATTCTGCTGGAACCTGGAACCATACATTCTCCACGATTTCCTCAACACGTGCTTCCACAATCTCGATAAACTTTTTGCTTTCTACTACACGGTCTTTGTCTATCGGGTAGTTGAGTGTCGGGTCGATATTGCTGTTCTCTGTATAAGCCTTGCCATATTTGAGCTTCATCTTCTCGGCATCCTGTTCCTCGATTTGCAGGCTGGTGATGTCTTTTGTGATATTGTTGCCTCCCAGTGGGATGACTGAGAGATGACGCAAGATGCCCTTGCTGTAGACTGATACTGTAGTGGTGTCGGCACCTAAGTCGACAAGCATACAACCTGCTCTCTTCTCAGAGTCTGTCAGTATATGGTCGGCCAATGCCAGAGGTGCAAGATACATCTCGGCAATAGAGATGTGGGCATTCTCGAAACATGTGTTGATGTTGTTGTAGAAAGTCCTGCGCCACAGGATATTCAGGAAGATGCCCTCGAGGTGAGAACACTGTATGCCAACAGGATCCAGCTGGTGCTGGCTGTCTATCTTGTATTCTTGGGTGATGGCGTCAAGGATTTCCTGGTCTGGATAGGTCATGTTGCGGTTGATGTCCATCAACTCGTTGATCATTTCCTGTGTGATGATGGTGTGCTCAGGCAGGTCTTTCACGATCACGTTCTTGATGCTGCGGATAGAACGGCCACCCACACCGACATAAACCTGTCGGATATCTTGCTTCAGTATTGCCTTCAACTTTTTGATGATATTGGTCAGGCAAAGACATGTCTGGTTGATATTGTATATCACACCTTTCCTGATGCAAGAAGACGAGTCTTCCTCCACTGTGGCAAGAACCGTGATGCTTCCATCCAGGTTCTTCTGTCCTGCTATACCTGTCATCTTTGATGAACCAAGTTCAATTGCTACGATAAATTCCTTTGGCATAGTTGTATCTATTTATCTATTTTTTATTTGCTGTGTTGTTTATTGCTGCCTCTTTTTGCAGATAATTTGGTTGTCGAACTCGATGTTGATGTACGAGTATTTGTTCCATCCTGCCTGTGAGAGTCCGTATTTGTAGAATTTCTCCAATCTGTCCATTTTCTTATTGACAAAATTGTTGATATCCTCTTCTCTCTTCCTCTTTGAGCTGCATTCAGGCAGGCGTCCTATATATACAATGTGGTTGCCTACTCTGGGTACCAGTTCTATGCTTCTGTCGGGCAGAACATTGATTTGTTCTATCTGGTTTCTCCATAACTCGTTGACCATAAGCGATTTGCTTAATAGTGAGATATAGTTCTGTGCAAACCATTTGTTGATCTGCCCTGTCGCAACAATGAGGTCGCTTGTATATTTGGTATTCGGCATCACCTGATAGTGGTCGTCAATATAGTAGTCCTCGTTGTTGGCGCTCTTTATCCGCACGATAGGCATTCGCTGTGTCAGATGGATGTCGACAAGACCGTTTTGTGTCTTGTAGCATTCTGCTGTCTTGACAAAAGGACTGGTCTTCAGTGTCTCTTCTATTTTGCGGGCACTGATGTCGGTCATCTTCTTCTTCAGAGGGTACAGTTGCTTTGCTTCTAACCTTTTCTTTATTTCTTTAGCGTTCAGAAAACCATTCGTCATCTCGTCTTGTATGTTGATGTTCACCTTTGTGCAGACTTTCTTGCTTTCATCAGGTTTGTTAAACTTGGTGATAGCGAAAGTCAGGTAAACGCCGAGCATGAGGTCGAGCAAGATGATAACAGTCTTCTTCCAATTGATGCGCATTATATTTTTTCCTTTAGAATTTTTTCTATTTCAGGGACATAGTTGTCCAAGTCGCCAGCTCCGAGTATGACGAGCACGTCGAAGTCTCTGCTTCTTACCAGGTCGAGAACATCTTCCTTATGAATCATACTCTTCTCTACGCCTGGTTTGAGGTTGTCGTAGATGAGTTTGGAGGTGACTCCTGGTATAGGTTGCTCTCTTGCAGGATAGATGTCGCAGAGGATTACTTCGTCGAGCATGCTCAGACTGTCGGCAAAGTCCTTGTAGAAATCTCTTGTACGGGTGTACAGATGAGGCTGGAAGATAGCTGTTATCTTACGGTTCTTGTACAACTCGCTTAGGCTCTTTGCACTCTGGTAAATCTCCTTGGGGTGATGAGCATAGTCGGAAAGCAGTACCAACTTGTCGGTCTTAATCTTGAAGTCGAAGCGGCGAACCACTCCCTCGTAAGTCTTCATGCCCTGTCGCAACTCTTCTGCTGTGCAGCCATTGAGCTGTGCCATGGCCATAGCTGCCACTCCATTCTCTATATTGATAGGAACGGGTTGTCCTAAGATAACACCGGGCACGTTCTCAATTGGAGAAACAAAGTCGAATGTGATTTCGCCGTTGTCGATCTTGATGTTCTCGGCATGGAAGTCTCCTTCGTTGAGGCTGTATTCATATACGCGAACGCCTTCCTGTACATGCTGTTTCATTTCCAGGTTTTTGTGGATGATGAGGGCACCGCCAGGTTGGATGAGTTCTGTATAATGGCGGAAACTCTCCAAGTAGGCTTCCTTTGTGCCATAGATGTCAAGATGGTCGGGGTCGGTAGCTGTAATGACGCTCATCCAGGGACGAAGCCAGTGGAAACTGCGGTCGAATTCATCAGCCTCGATGACTACATAGTCGCTCTTGTCGGACAGGATGTAGTTGGTTCCATAGTTCTTTGAAATGCCTCCGAGGAATGCGTTGCAGTCGATATGACTCTCGTGCATGATGTGTGCGCACATGGTGGAAGTGGATGTCTTGCCATGAGTACCGGCCACGCATAGTCCTTTGTGTGTGCGGGTGAGTGTGCCCAATACCTGAGCACGTTTCTCGATGGTGAATCCATTCTGCTGGAAGTATACAAGCTCCTGATGGGTGGCGGGGATGGCAGGTGTGTAGATGACCAGCGTGTTCTTGGCATCCTTGCATGCAGAAGGAATCAGTTCCACATTCTCCTCATAGTGGATGAGCATACCTTCCTTTTCAAGTTCGTGTGTCAACTCGGATGGAGTCTTGTCGTAACCGGCTACGGTGAGCCCTTTCTTTAAGAAATATCTGGCGATGGCGCTCATTCCGATGCCGCCTGCTCCTACGAAATATACTGCTTTTATATCTTTGATTTCCATTATTTTGTTGCTAATTTTATGACTTCGTCGGCGATGACGTCGGCAGAATTCTTCAGTCCTAATTTCTTGATATTCTCGCTCATAGAAGCGAGTTTCTGTGCATCCTCAACTATGCCGACAGCCTTCTTGATGAGTACTGCCGGTGCATCGGCATCCTTCACATAGATGGCTGCATCCTTGTTGACCAGTGCCATGGCGTTCTTGGTCTGATGATCTTCTGCTACATTCGGGCTGGGTACCAAGATGACAGGCTTGCCGATAAGGCAGAACTCGCTGATACTGCTGGCTCCTGCACGACTTATGACAAGGTCGGCTGCCTGATAGGCTGCCCCCATGTCGCTAATGAAATCGGTAACCTTCAGCATAGGAAGGTCTTTGTCTTTGAGCTGATTGACGATGCTCTCGTGGTAGTACTTACCTGTTTGCCAGATAAACTGTACGCCACTTTTTTCTATGATGTCCAGGTTCTGCAAGACACTTTCGTTGATGGTTCTTGCACCTAAACTTCCGCCTACGAGCAGAATTGTCTTCTTCTCAGGGTTCAGACCGAACTGCTTGCGTGCTTCCTCTTTAGTGAGAGTAGTGCTCAGCACATTCTGTCTTACGGGATTACCTGTCATGATAATCTTGTCGGCAGGGAAGAAACGCTCCATTCCCTCATACGCCACACATATCTTCTGGGCTTTTTTGGCCAGAAGCTTGTTGGTTACTCCGGCATAAGAGTTCTGCTCTTGAATGAGGCAGGGAATACCTTTGCTGGCACACACGTTGAGAGTTGGACCGCTTGCATAGCCTCCAACTCCTACTGCTGCCATTGGCTTGAAATCCTTGATGATCTTCTTAGCCATTCTTTGGCTTTTCCAGATTCTGAAAAGTACAGCGAAGTTCTTGAGCAAGTGTTTGCGGTCGAATCCGCAAATGGGCAAGCCTTTGATCTCGTATCCTGCTGCAGGGACACGTTGCATTTCCATTCTGCCTTTAGCCCCGACAAACAATATTTTTGCATCAGGACGCTTGGCTTTAATTGCGTTGGCAATAGATACGGCAGGGAAGATGTGTCCACCAGTTCCACCGCCACTAATGATAATTCTTAGCTCGTTATTCATATTTTTTCAGTTTCTATCGCAAAGGTAAATAAAAAAATCCATTTTATGGCATTTTTTATTTAAAATGTTGTTCTTTTTTATGCTGTAGCCAATTTTGGGTCAGTCTGCCTGTCATCTGCTCCTTCTTTCTTCTTGGCTGTTCTGCTGATGCTTAGGATAATACCCACATACATGCAGTTGATGATGGATGATGTTCCACCTCGGCTGATAAGAGGAAGTGGCTGTCCGGTAACAGGGGCGAGTCCTACGGCTACTGCCATGTTGAAAAGGGCCTGTGTGACGAGAAGAATGGCAAGTCCCATGGCAAGAAATGCCGGGAAATTGTTCTCACACCGGTTGGCTATTCTTCCTGTTCTGAAGAGCAGGATGATATATAGGAATGCGACAAAGAGTCCTCCCGGCACCCCCATCTCCTCAATGATGATGGCATAGATGAAGTCGGAGAAGGCCTGCGACAGGAAGTCGCGTTCTACAGAGTTTCCCGGACCTTTTCCCATGACGTTGGATGAGGCAATGGCAATATTGGCATGAGCCACTTGAGCATCCTTGTCAAGGTCTACCTCCTCTGGCGACACAGGCTTTGTGTCGAGGAAGTGGTCGATACGGGCTTTCCATGTATCCATACGGTGGAACATCTTCTGTACGGTATTCTTCTTCTCAGGTTGCTCTGTCGCTACCTGTTCGGTAAAGGTGTCGTTTGTCTTTGCCAACTTCTCTTCGTCATGCCCCAACAGCATGACCATCGAGATGGCGAAGACGATGGTGAGTAGTACAATACCAGCAAGCTTTCCGAGCAGTTTACCAGGCACTCTTCCTATGAACATCATGAAGAAAATGGTGAAACACAAGAGCATGGCTGTAGACATGTTCTCGAGCATGATGGGGAAAATCATAATGGCGCTGATTGTCAGGATGTATTTGAATGCCCGCTTGTCAGCTCCGTTCTCGTTCTGCATGGCACTTAGAATCTGTGCTACTGCAAGTACAAGTGTTCCCTTGGCTATCTCGGAAGGCTGAAACTGGATGCCCACGAGGCTGATCCATCTGGATGCGCCATTGGTAGACTGTCCAGCCAACAGTACCCACAGAAGTAAGACTATAGAGATAAAAATCATGAATGGAGTCACGATTTTGAAATACTTGCACTTGACCTTCAGCATGCAAATCATGACGAAGACACCGCCAACCAGGATAGCCATGTGCTTGATGACTGGTCCCATGAAGTTTCCGCTCTTGTACGACAGCGTACTTGAGGCTGAGTAAACCTCAATGATGCTGATCATACAGAGGAAGAAAAACACCATCCAGATGACTTTGTCTCCCTTGAATATGTTACCTATTTTGTTGCTCATTTCTCTTTTTTGTCTTCCTCTTTGTCTTTAGTCTTTCTGTCTTTTACAGTTGTCGGGCAAGTGTCTTGAACTGTTCGCCTCTGTCTTCCATGTTTTTGAACAGGTCGAAGCTTGCACAACATGGACTCAGCAGAACAGTGTCGCCTTCTTTTGCCATCTTGTGGCAAGCTGCGATACAGTCTTTCATGCTGTGAGTATCACAAACAGGAATGCCAAGACAGTCGAAGTTGTCGTGCAACTTCTTGTTGTCGGCTCCCAAATATACCAGTCCTACACACTTTTGCTTTACCAGTTCTGTGATGTGGCTGTAGTCGTTGCCCTTGTCCTTTCCGCCCAAGATCAGGATGGTAGGTGTCTTCATGCTTTCGAGTGCATACCAGCAGGCATCTACGTTGGTAGCCTTTGAGTCGTTGATGTATTGTACGCCGTTCACCTTGCATACTTTTTCCAGGCGGTGTTCCACGCCAGGAAAGTCGCCCAGGCTCTTGCGGATCGTAGCCTCGTCAATTCCTGCAATATGGCAGGCAAGTCCTGCTGCCAGGCTGTTGTAGATATTGTGTTTGCCTGTAAGGCTCAGCTCAGCTTCTGGCATGGCGAAAGGAGTAGGGTAGTCGAGTTTGTAGAGTCCGTCCTCTATGTATCCTACACATCCTTCCTCCTTGTTCTCAGCAAACGGACAGATTCTTGACTTCAGATTGTATTTCTCTATCTCTTTCTTCACGATGGGATCGTCGTTCCAATAGATGAAACTGTCTTCTTCTGTCTGATTTTGTGTGATACGCATCTTGGCGTCCACATAGTTTTGCATGCAGAAGTCGTAACGGTCCAGGTGGTCGGGTGTGATGTTGAGAAGGATGGCTATGTTGGCGCGGAACTTGTACATATTGTCAAGCTGGAAACTGCTCAGCTCGATGATGTAGTACTTGTGTGGCTCCTCTGCAACCTGGAGGGCAAGGCTGTTTCCGATGTTTCCTGCCAGACCTGCATCCATGCCCGCCGCCTTGAAGATGTGGTATATGAGTGATGTGGTTGTGGTCTTGCCATTGCTGCCAGTGATGCACACCATCTTGGCGTCAGTATATCTTGCGGCAAACTCTATCTCGCTGATGATAGGTGTGCCCTGCGCCATCAGTTTCTGAATCATGGGAGCCTCTTTAGGAATACCCGGGCTCTTGATGATTTCGTTGGCATTCAGTATTTTCTCTTCTGTATGGTGGCCTTCTTCCCATTCTATCTGGTGGTCATCAAGCAGCTTTTTGTATTTGTCCTTGATTTTTGACATGTCGGATACAAATACATCAAAACCTTCTTTCTTGGCAAGTACGGCAGCTCCTGCTCCGCTTTCGCCAGCACCTAAAATTACAATTCTACTCATATTTTTTATCTTATCTTCAATGTTATAATTGTTAAGGCAGCAAGAATGATGGTGATAATCCAGAAACGGATTGTTATCTTTGATTCGTGGATGGCACCATGTGGCTTCTTGATGAGATACTTACACTCAGGGTCGAGCTGGCTGTCCTGTGTTCTGAAGTTGTCGTGGATAGGCGTTCTCTTGAAGATGCGCTGCTTGATACCTTTACGCTTGCCTAATTTATAGTAGTATACCTGTACGATGACGCTGAGGCTTTCTACGAAGAAGATGCCACAGAGAATAGGCAGCATGAGCTCTTTGTGGATGATGATGGCTCCCACGGCAATAATGCCGCCAATGGTCAGCGAGCCTGTATCGCCCATGAATACTTGTGCAGGATAGGCATTGTACCACAGAAAGCCAATCAATGCTCCAATGAAGGCGCAGAAGAATACTACGAGCTCCTCGGAGCCAGGTATGTACATGATGTTGAGGTAGGCGGCATATTGGATGTGGGAAGACACATAGGCCAGTATGCCCAATGCCACACCTATGATGGCAGAGTTGCCTGCACACATTCCGTCCATACCGTCATTCAGGTTGGCTCCGTTGGATACAGCGGTCACGACAAAGATAGTCATCAGGACGAAGAGAATCCATCCTGCTGCTGTCTTGTATTTGCCGCAGAATCCCATGATGCGTGAGTAGTCAAGGTTGTGCCCCTTGATAAATGGTATGGTGGTCTTCAGCGACTTGGTAGACTCTGCCCTGTGCTTGACGACCATCTCCTGTCCCTGACGCTCGATGGCTAAGTTCTCGTTCATCTTGACATCAGGTGAGGCCCACAGCACCAAGCCAACGATAAGTCCGATGCCGAGCTGTCCCACTATCTTGTATTTTCCTTTCAGTCCTTCCTTGTCGCGCTTGAAGATCTTGATGAAATCGTCCATACCTCCCAGGAATCCCAGCCATACGGTGGTGATGAGCATCAGTATCAGATAGATGTTGCGTAAACGTCCCAACAGCAGTACCGGTATGAGTATTGCCATGATGATGATGACACCACCCATGGATGGAACTCCTATCTTCTTGACACCAAATGGGTCGATGCTGGCATCGCGCTGAGTTTCAGTTATCTGCTTGCTTTTGAGATATTTGATGAACTTCTCGCCAAACCAAGCAGAGATAACCAACGAAAGAATGAGAGCCAGGAGGGCACGGAAAGAGATGTAACCCCACATGTGGGAGCCGGAAATGCCCCATTGCTCTAAAAATCTAAAGAGATAGTATAACATTTTCTTCTTTTATTATTTCTTGTTAATACCGAAGATGCCGCGAATCACTTCCTTGTCGTCGAAGTGGTGTTTTACGCCCTTGATTTCCTGGTAGTCCTCGTGGCCTTTGCCTGCCACCAGAATCACATCGCCCTTTTTTGCCATCATGCATGCTGTGCGGATGGCCTCTTTGCGATCTACGATGCTGATGACTTTCTTCATCTGCTGTTCGTTCAGACCAGCCAACATGTCGTTGATGATGTCCTGTGGCTCCTCGAAACGGGGATTGTCGCTGGTGATAATCACCTTGTCGCTTTGTTTGACGGCTTCTTGTGCCATGAGTGGTCGCTTGCCCTTGTCGCGGTTTCCGCCTGCACCACATACGGTGATGACTTCTCCCTTTCCGTTGAGCACCTCATGTATGGCATTGAGCACATTCTCGAGAGCATCGGGAGTATGAGCATAGTCAACGATGGCTGTGTAGCCTTCTGGTGACTGGATGGGTTCGAGACGTCCGTTCACGCTGTGCAGTGTGCTCAGTACTACAAGCACATCTTCTGGCTTTTTGCCCAGCATGATGGCTGTGCCATATACTGCCAGCAGATTGCTTACGTTGAATTTACCGATAAACTGCACGCCTACTTCTCTGCCGTCCACATCTAAGTACATGCCTCCGAAGTGGCATTCCAGGATTCTTGCCTTGAAATCGGCCATGCTCCGTGTAGAGTACGTCTTGATGGTGGCTTTTGTGTTCTGTACCATGATCATGCCGTTCTTGTCATCGGCATTGGTAATGGCAAAGGCCGACTTTGGCAGACCGTCGAAGAAGGCCTTCTTGGCATTGCGATAGTTCTCGAAAGTCTTGTGATAGTCGAGATGGTCGCGTGTGAGGTTGGTGAAGATGCCGCCTGTGAATGTCAGACCGCCGATACGCTTTTGTGCTATGGCGTGCGAAGAGCATTCCATAAAGGCATACTCGCATCCTGCTTCTACCATCTTGCTCAGCAGGAGGTTGAGCTCGATTGGGTCGGGAGTGGTGTGGTCGGCAGGAATAGCTTCGTCCTCGATATAGTTGCAGACGGTAGACAGCAAGCCGCACTTATGTCCGAACTTGCGGAACATATTATATAATAAGGTGGCGATGGTGGTCTTTCCGTTTGTTCCAGTCACACCCACCAGCTTCAGTTTCTTGGATGGATCGCCATAGAACAGGGTGGCAACTTTTCCCACTGCGTCCTCTGTAGATTCTACTTTCACGTAGGTGACGCCTTCCACCTTCTCCTCAGGCATGTCTTCGCACAGAATGGATTTGGCGCCAAGCTCGATGGCTTTGGGTATAAACTTGTGACCATCTACTTGCGTTCCCTTCATGGCAACGAACAAATGGCTATCTTTGATTTTTCGAGAGTCAATGTTCACTCCTGTAACCTCGGTCTCCACATCGCCTGCTATTTCCACAGGCTGAATGTTCTTGAGTAAATCTTGTAGTTTCATATTCTGTTTCTTTGATGTTTCTATACATTATTATATATTATAGGTCGAGTGTGAGTGCGCAGACTTGTCCTTTCTTGATTCTTGTTCCTGGTACAAGACTTTGTTTTACTACTTTTCCACGACCGTAAATTCTGGTCTTTATGCCTCGGCTTTCCATCATGAAGATAGCGTCTCTTGCTCCCATGCCCGATACATCGGGTACGGCATTCTTGCTGTATTGCTTCTCCTTGATGAGCAGTACTTTCTTCTTTCCTTCCTTCTCGGCCTTTCCCCATATAGGATTGCCTGTTGTATAACTGCCCGACCAATTGGTGGCGGTGCTTATTCCGAGATGTTTCAGCACATAGTCGGCAGCCAGTATGTTGCCCGACTTTACGTCTGGCAAGAAGACTGAGGCTGAGTCGCGGGCATCTTTCACATCGAGTTTCAGACTCTGTGCCATGATGCCTTCTGAAATTTCATGAAAGACCTTTCCACTCATCGTGCCGCCCGAAGCTGGGAGTCCCGATTTCTGAATGCAGACGATGCAACTGTATTGAGGAGCATCGGCAGGGAAATAGCCTGCGAAACTGACGAGGTAGTTTGTTCCTCCGTTCTTGTATCCTCCCGCACCTTTTGATATCTGGGCTGTACCCGTCTTGCCTGCCACCTTGAAATTGGGTGAGCCTGCCTTACGTCCCAATCCCACACTTACCACTTGCTCCAAGATGGTCTGCAGTTCTTTGATGCTTTTTTCCTTGGCTATCTGTGGTCGCATGACTTCTACTGGGAACTCTTTGAGGGTTTCTCCGTTCTTCACCACTTTGGTGACGAAGCGCGGACGAACCATCTTTCCGTTGTTGGCTACTGCGTTGTAGAATGTCAGCGTGCTGATGGGCGGAACCTGTGTCTCGTATCCTATACTCATCCATGGCAGGGCAGTCTTGCTCCAGTTGACGTATTGCCCACGGCTGTTCTTGCGAGGCATACGGATGATGGCAGGTGTTGAGCCTACCAATGGTATTCTCAGATTGTCTCTCAGTCCGAGACGGTCTATTCCCTGCACAAACTTCTCTGGATGTTTGTGGTAATGGTCGTCTATGATTCGGCTTACTCCGATATTGGAACTGTACCACAGGGTCTCCGCAAAGGTAAGCATTCCGTAGCCTCCCTTTCTCCAGTTATGGTCTTTCATGTCTCGACCATACATGTTCCATACGCCGTTTCCTGTCTCCACTCGGCACAGGGTGTCAACCACTCCGTCGTCCAAGGCTACAAGCAGCGAGGCTGGCTTGAATACAGAGCCAGGCTCCAGCAAGTCGCTGACGGCATGGTTTCTTACTTCCCGATATTCGCCGTCATCACACTTCTCCAGGTTGACGATGGCTTTCACATCTCCCGTATGCACTTCCATGACGATGGCTACGCCCACATTTCCGTTGATTTCCTTCAACTCCTGCTCTAATGAGCGTTCCGCCAGGTCTTGCATGCTCACGTTGATGGTGGTCACGATGTCGGCTCCGTCTATAGGTGGCGTGTCGGTAATGTTCAGGTATTTGTTAAGCACTTTCTTGCGCTGCACGATTCCGTTGGTTCCTCTCAGGATGGAGTCGTATGAGAGTTCCAGTCCGAAGCGGGCAGTATCCTTGGCACCAAACAAGGCTCCGATGGTTCTGCCAGCCAGTCCTCCGAATCCACGTGTACGGGCGTTGTATTCTTCCCAATGGAAACCGCTGCTGTTCTTTCCCAGGTTGAATACCGGCAGGGCTTTCACCTCGGTGAACGTGTTGTAGTTGATGCGGCGTGGATATAAAGACCAGTGTCGGCTTTGTTTCTTTCTTCCCTCGTCTATGTGTCGCTTGAATTCGGTGAATGTCAGTTCGGGGAAAATCTTACTCAGCCCCATACAGATGGAATCTTCCTTGACGTCCCACAGTGAGTCGTTGCCAGCTTCTTTGAGTGCCTTGAAGTCCATGAAGAGCTTATATTCAGGCAGCGAGCTGGCCATCAACTGTCCGTCGCAACTAAGGATGTTTCCTCGGGTAGGCTTCACGGTTACAGAATCTTTCTTCTGTCGCTGTGCCACCTTCATCCAGTAGTCGCGCTTGGCCGTTGCTATGTATATGGATTTTCCTACGATGCAGAGTGCAAAGGCCGTCATGACGATGGCTATGGCGCTGTATCGTGGCATCACTCTCTTATTGTCAAATTTACTCATTCTCCGGTACGTTTATGATGTATGGTGGCTGAGTGGCAATGTGCAGGACGCTGTCTTTGTTGTTCTGCAGCATTTTCAGCACGTTGCTCTCTCGGCTTCTTTCTGTTATCTGGCTGCTGCTCGACAGGGCTTTGTATTTGGCGTTCTGCAGTTCCTCCTGCAGTTGGTCTATCTCTATCATGTCCTGTTGTATGCTGTATCTGTTGGATATGTATATGATGATAAAGAACACCACTAACACGATGAGCCATATCTGCCGGCGTATCACTTGTGCCGTCAGAATGTCGCCGCCCAAAATCTTTCTCAGAGTGAAGCTCGACGATAGGGGCGCCTCGTCTTCTATGGCTTGTTTGGCGATGGCTTCCTTGAGTGACTCCTCGTGTTCCTCTCCCTCAGCCGGCTCCTTTGGATCGTCTGAGTCTTGCGAGTCTTCGGGCTTTTGTGAGGCTTTCGTTTCTTTTGCCTCTTTTGCCTTCTTGCCCAGCTCTTGAGGAGTGGGTGTCTCGGCAGTCTTGCTGTCGGCCTTCGTTTCCTGGTCTTCCTTTATTTCTTTTTCTTTCATCTCTTTTCTGCAATTCTAAGTTTGGCGCTTCGGCTTCTTGGGTTTCTCTCTTGCTCCTCCTGGTCGGGGATGATGACCTTGTTGTTGATGAGTCTGAAGGGAGATTCTATTCTTCCGTAGAAGTCCTGCACCACTTTTCCCTCAGGGTTTCCCGTCTTCATCACGTTTTTCACGATTCGGTCTTCCAGCGAGTGGTAAGTGATGACCGACAGTCTTCCACCTGGTTTCAGAATTTCTGTCGCAGCCTTGAGCATTTCCTTCAGGGCGTCCATCTCGTGGTTTACCTCTATTCGCAGGGCCTGGAACAGTTTAGCCATGTCTTTTTTCTCTCGCTCGCGCTTGAAGAAAGGCTCCACTACGTGTATGAAGTCGGTCGTTGTCTCTATCTTTTGGTTGCTTCTTGCTTTGACGATAGCTGCAGCTATGCGCCGGGCGTTGCGCAGTTCGCCGTACAGGTAGAAGATGTCTGCAAGTGCCTCCTCCTCGTATTCGTTTACGATATCGGCAGCAGTCTTGCCCGCTCTTTTGTTCATTCTCATGTCGAGCGGAGAGTCGAAGCGGAAGGAGAAGCCTCTGCTCTCATCATCGAAATGATGGCTCGATACACCCAGGTCGGCAAGTAACCCGTCAATACCTTCCTCGCCATAGTAGCGCATCCAGTTCTTCAGGTATCTGAAGTTGGAGCATACGAAGGTGAAGTGCTCATTGGGGATGACGTTCTGTTCGGCATCGGCGTCTTGGTCGAAGCTGTACAGGTGACCGTTGTCGGCTATTCGTGAGAGTATCTCCTTAGAGTGGCCTCCGCCTCCAAAAGTAACGTCCACATACACTCCTCCAGGATGTATGGACAGACCGTCTACGCTTTCTTTGAGAAGCACAGGCACGTGGTATGTATTGTTGTCGATTAATCGCATGTGTACCTATTTAAATAAGAATTCGGGTTCAAAGGTACACAAAAATCCTCATATCTGTTTACTTTTTCTTGCAAAATTTATAAAACTTAATAAAATGAGGTCGCTTTTTGTCTTGTGTCAAGAGTTGGCGAGAGTTCTTTCAGAATGCTTAAAGTGAGCTTCAGACATAAAAATGAAAGCGAAAAGCTATATAAATCGACTGTTTTTTCATCAAAAACATCGTATTTTATCATTTTTTCATCAAAAATGGCACGTATTTAAAAAAGTTGAGTTATTTTTGCACGTACTTTAGATGTTTTTACAGTAAACATGAGCGAATCTATAGAGAAAACGATTGACATAAGCAGGATTTTGAAGAGCAAGATGGGAGCAAAGGCAAAGTTTGTGCCCTCTTTTCTTGTTTCCTGGCTCAAGAAGACCGTTCACGAGGATGAAGTGAACCGCTTCTTGTGGGAAAGTCGTCATCTTCAGGGTACCGAGTGGCTTACTGAGTGCGTGAAGTATCTCAAGATGAACATACAATTGGAGGGAGTGGAGAATCTGCCCGACAAGAACGATGGCAAGCTTTATACCTTCGTGTCCAATCATCCGTTGGGAGGACAGGACGGCGTGGCGCTTGGCTCCATCATTGGCACCCATTATGACGGAAAGTTCCGTTATCTTGTGAACGACCTGCTTCTTAATCTGCCAGGTCTCAAGCCCGTCAGTATAGGTATCAACAAGACGGGACGCCAGAGCCGTGACTTCCCCCGTATGGTGGAGGCTGGCTTCCAGAGCGACAATCACATGCTGATGTTCCCTGCAGGTCTCAACAGCCGCAAACAGCCAGATGGCAGTATTCGCGACTTGCCCTGGAAAAAGACATTTATCTCAAAGAGTGTGGAGTATCAGCGCGATGTGGTGCCTATCCATTTCAGCGGACAGAACTCGGAGCGCTTCTATCGCATCGCCCGATTCAGCGACAAGTATTTGCCTTTCAACTTAGCCATGCTTTTCTTGGTCGACGAGATGTACCGGAACGTGGGAAAGGACTTCCGTATCGCCTTTGGCAAGCCCATACCCTGGCAGACCTTCGACAAGAGCAAGACTCCCACAGAATGGGCGCAATATGTAAAAGACAAAGTTTACGAATTATAGAAAGTTACATCATAGATTATGGAAGAAGATATAATCCAGCCAATAGACAGGGACTTGTTGAAGAGTGAGCTCACTCCCGACAAGCAGCTTCGTATGACAAACAAGAGTCATAACGAAATCTATATCGTGACAGCCAACGACTCTCCCAATGTGCTGAAGGAGATAGGCCGTCTTCGTGAAATCGCATTCCGTACAGCAGGAGGCGGCTCGGGCAAGTCAATGGATTTGGACGAGTTCGACTTTGGAGATAATTGTTATAAGCAGCTCATTGTGTGGAATCCTGAGGCCGACGAGATTATTGGCGGTTATCGTTATCTCTTGGGTAAAGACTGGAAACTCGATGCTAAAGGACAGCCTATATTGGCTACGAGTCATATGTTCCATTTCTCAGACAAGTTCCTTAAGGAGTACATGCCTTATACCGTGGAGTTGGGACGTTCCTTTGTCTCATTGGAATATCAGAATGTGCGCATGAACAGCAAGAGCATCTTTGCGCTCGACAACCTGTGGGATGGTCTGGGAGCTCTTACCGTGCTCTATCCCGAGCTGAAATATTTCTTTGGCAAGATGACGATGTATCCGTCTTACATTCGCCGTGGTCGCGACATGATTCTCTATTTCCTCAAGAAGCATTTCGATGATAAGGAGAATCTTGTTATCCCGATGAAACCATTGAAAATAGAGACTCCAGAGAGTGAGCTGAAGGCGCTCTTTACCGAAGATGACTTCCGTGCAGACTATCGCATTCTCAATCGTGAGGTACGTGAGTTGGGCTACAACATTCCCCCTTTGGTGAATGCTTATATGAATCTCAGTCCTACGATGAAGCTTTTCGGCACAGCCATCAATTATGGTTTTGGTGATGTGGAGGAAACTGGTATTCTGATTGCTGTCGACGAGATCTTGGAAGAAAAGCGTGTGCGCCATATCAACAGTTTCATAGCCGAGCATCCTGAGGCGTTGAAGATAACAAGTGGCGCCAACAATATTATTTATAAGGAAAAGGAAGGCAAGTAAACCTTATCCGTTTTATAAAAGACATTCAACTTCCGAGTGGATGAAAGTTGGAGAAGTAAAACAAGATACTAAAGAAGCGTTTCGTTCATTCGAGGCGCTTTTTTAGTATTCTTGTTTATGAATGTCTACGATTTTTAACTTGCTGATAAAACGAAGTTGCTTGAGATGGACAATGCAAGTACTTGTTTTTTCTATTTATTCTGCTGAAAAGCTTTAGTATATATATTCATCGGGGCGCTATGGTTAACTGCGAAAAAAATAATTTCCCAGTTGGGAAAAAATATTTTTCCAGTTGGGCAGATTCTTTTTCCCAGTTATGTGGCGCTTTTTGGACAATTATTGCATGAATATACAGTATAAATATGCGTTCGTGTTTTCCGTTTCTCTCCCTCACGCCCTATACGATAGGCAGGCTGATACCGTTTATCTTCTGATAGATGTCGAGGGCGTAAATGTCGGTCATTCCGCTGATATAGTCGATGACAGCCATGATTCGCTCCTCTATATTCTCGTTGTTGATGTCGTACTGACTGCTTACCCGTCGCAACAGTTGTTGAGAGTCGAAACGTTCGGGCGTGATAGCTGCATTGACAAACACCTCCATAAGTGTAGCCATAATCTTGTAACCTGACAGTTCGATGTCGAGTACAGGCTTGCTGTGGTAAATCTTTGCAAACGAAGTCTTCTCGCATTCTTTGTAGGCATTTCGCTGTTGCTCGGCGATATGGTCGATGAGGCTTCCCTCGAATGTTCCTGCCAAAATCTCCTTCTCATGCTCCAGGAAGGCCGTTACACATTCGTTCTCCAGTCGGCCGATGGCGCTGGCTCTCATGTAGACCACCTTTTCGTTCTCGTCGGTCACGCCTTCTTCCTTGATTCGCTCCTTAATCTTATTTTGGGTTTCCTTGTCGAAGAATCCCAACAGCAGTCTCTCCGTCTCTTCGTAAGACAGAATCTTGAGTTTGTGGGAGTCTTCGATGTCCATGATTTCGTAGCAGATGTCGTCGGCAGCCTCTACCATATATACCAACGGATGACGGGCGTATCTTAGAGGCTCACCAGGTTTTGACTTGCAAAAAATGCCCAATTCATCGGCCACTTTCTGGTACGAGTCCTTTTCCAAGGTGAAGAAACCGAACTTGCCATGACTTCCAGCCAACTGGCTGGCGAATGGATATTTTACGATAGAAGCCAGCATGGAGTAGGTCATGACGAAGCCGCCTTTGCGTCTTCCCTTGAATTGGTGGGTCAGTATGCGGAAGGCATTGGCGTTGCCTTCGAAGTGAGTAATATCTTGCCAAAACTCCGGTGAAACCAGCTCTTTTACTGCTTTTCCTGCTCCCTCGCTGAAGAAAGTCTGTATGGCTTTCTCTCCAGAATGGCCGAAAGGAGGATTGCCCAAGTCGTGTGCCAGGCAGGCTGCGCTCACGATAGTTCCTATTTCCTCAAAGAGAGTATCCTTCAGTTCTGGGCGCTTTTCTATGATACGTTTCGAGATGTCGTTGCCCAACGACATTCCTACACTCGATACTTCCAGACTGTGGGTCAGTCGGTTGTGTACAAAGATAGAACCAGGCAAGGGGAAAACCTGAGTCTTGTTTTGCAGTCGTCTGAAAGCCGACGAGAAGATGAGCCTGTCGTAGTCGCGTTTGAACTCCGACCGGTCGTCGTGGCGCTCGGCATGCTTATGCTCCTGTCCGAAGCGCTTGTTAGATATGAGTTTAATCCATTCCATATCGCAAAAATACAGCAATCCTGACACAATACAAAATAAAAAAGCATTTATTTTTTATAAAATCTATCATTTTCGTCATGAAAATGCCTAAATGTGCCCGAAAAACATTATTTTTGCATCTTAAAAGAATGAACATGATGAAAGTACAAATTATCAACCGTGGGCATCAGCCGTTGCCAGCTTATGCCACACCCCAGAGCGCAGGTATGGACCTGCGTGCCAATATCGATGAATCTATCGTGCTTCACCCCATGGAACGCCGGCTTGTACCTACAGGTCTTTTCATGGCTTTGCCAGCAGGCTTCGAGGCACAGATACGTCCTCGCAGTGGGTTGGCATTGAAACATGGCATTACTGTTCTTAATACCCCAGGCACTATTGATGCCGATTATCGAGGCGAGATTATGGTTCTGCTCATCAACTTCTCGCAGACCGACTTTGTCATCAATGATGGTGAGCGTATTGCCCAAATGGTGATTGCCAAGCACGAAAATGCTGAATTCATCGAAGTTGAGACGCTCGATGAAACCGAGAGAGGTGCTGGTGGCTATGGTCATACAGGTGTAAAATAAATATAGATACATACAATTAATCTGTTGTGAATAGAATCAATATTTTGAGACAAGTATTCTTGGGCTTCATAAGCTTTATGGCATTCCTGACAGCTATGCCCGTGCAGGCTGCCGATGGTTTGACGGGCAATGACCGCAAGCGTTACGACTACTTCTTTCAGGAGGCGGCCCGTCTTCAGGCTTTGGGTCGTTACGGCGATGCATTCGAGCTTTTTGAGCATGCCCGCAAGATCAATCCACGTGCTGCTGAGGTGTATTTCTATCAGTCGATGTACTATCAGCAGATGAAGCAAGACTCCTTGGCTCAAGACTGTCTGGCGCGTGCCATCACCTTGGCTCCGTCCAATCTTACCTTTCGCGAGCGGATGGCACAGTATTATGTTGCCAATCAGCAGTACGACAAGGCTATCGAAGCTTATGAAGGCATCTTCGCTCAGAATCACGACAATACCGATGCGCTCTATATGCTGTTGCGCCTTTATCAGCAGCAGAAAGAATATCCACAGATGCTGAAAACCCTCAACCGCTTGGAGACAGAAGAGGGCGAGAACGAGAAGTTCACGCTTGAGAAGATGCACATCTACGAGTTGATGAACGATTCCAAGTCAGCCTACAAGGAACTCAAGTCGCTGACCGAGGCGCATCCGCTTGATATGATTTATAAAACCATGTTGGGCAACTGGCTTATGGAACACCAGCGCCGGAAAGAGGCCTACAAGTTGTTTACCCATGTGCTCGAAGAAGAGCCTGACAACTCGTATGCCCAGATGTCGCTCTACGACTATTATAATGCCACCGACCAGAAAGAACAGGCTCACGCCATGCTCGACCGCATTCTGTTGGGCAAGAAGACCGACCTGGATACCAAGTTGATGATGATTCGTTCGTTCATACAGGATAACGAGAGCCATGGTGCCGATTCAACCCAAGTCATCGCTCTTTTCGACAGAATGCTGGCTCAGCCCAAGCCCTCGGCAGACATCGCTGAGTTCCGTGCTGCCTATATGAATATTAAGAAAATGCCGATGGATACGGTCAATGCCGCTTACCGCAAGGTGCTCGAGATAGCTCCCGACCGTAGTGAGTCGCGCATCCAACTCATTCAAAATCTATGGGAAAAGAAAGACTACGACGAGGTTATCCGCCTGTCTAATGCTGCCCATGACTACAATCCGGAAGAGATGGTATTCTATTACTTTGGCGGTATGGCGCACTATATGAAGCATGAGGAAGATGCCACGCTCGAAGAGTTCCGCCGCGGAGTGGGACAGATCAACAGCAAGAGCTCTCCCGATTTGGTGTCCGATCTTTATATGATCATGGGCGACATCCTTCATGGCAAGAACCGTCAGGCAGAAGCTTTTGCCGCTTACGATTCCTGTCTGCATTGGAAACCCGACAATGTTCCAGGACTCAACAATTATGCTTACTACATCAGTCAGACGGGCAAGAACCTGCAGAAGGCAGAGTTGATGAGCTACAAAACCATCAAGGCAGAGCCCAAGAACTCCACCTATCTTGATACTTATGCGTGGATTCTCTTTATGGAGGAACGTTATGCCGAGGCCAAAACCTATATCGACCAAACCTTGGCGTATAGTGATTCAACGGCCGACAACAGTACCGTTATTGAGCATGCAGGCGACATTTATGCCATGAACGGACTTACCGACCAGGCTGTGGCCTACTGGAAGCAGGCACAGAAAGGCAGCCAGGACCCTGATGCTCTGAAGGTGAAAATCGAGTGCAGGAAATATATGACAGAAAGTGAAATCATTAAATATAAGCGAAAATGGAAAAAAACAAAATAATGAAACTGGCAGCATTCTGTCTGCCCTTGATGTTGCTGGCATCGTGTGGCACCAAGAAACAAATTATCTCTGATGGCGTGAGCAACAAGAACTTGCCACATCAGGAGGTGAAAAGCATACAGACTGAGCAAGTGCGGAAACTCGCTTTCGTACAGAAAGTGTCCGACAATCAGGTGTATACTAAGAACATTACGGGCAGCATGAACTTCACCATCCGCATGGGAGAGAAGAAAATTTCGGTAGATGGTGCGCTTCGAATGCGTAAGGACGATGTGATACGTCTACAGTTGTATGCTCCCATCCTGGGCTTCGAGATTGGCCGCCTGGAGTTTACCCCCGATTATGTGCTCATCATCGACCGTTATCACAAACAGTATATCAAGGCCGACTATAATCATGTAGACTTCCTGCAGAAGCAGGGCATCAACTTCTATTCGTTGCAGGCGCTGTTCTGGAATCAGCTTCTCTTGCCTGGAGCCAAGCAGGTGAAGGAGTCTGATCTGAAGAAGTTTGATGCCGATTTGGCTGTAGAGGGAAACGAAGTGCCAGTCACCTTGAAGAATGGCAACATGACGTATGCCTGGACTTCCCAGCGTGCCACAGGTCGTATAGACAAAGCCGACGTGGAGTATGTCAGTTCGCAGCATGGCACATCGGGAGTGCATATTCGTTATGACAACTTCCGCGCCGTAGGTGTCAAGATGTTCCCTGCCTTGTTGGATATGACTCTTGTCACTAATGCAACCCGTCAGAAGAAGGAGGTCAATCTCGTTATCAAGATGAACGAGGTGAAGACCGACAGCAACTGGGAGTCGCGTTCCGAAGTTTCGAGCAAGTACGAACAAGTATCGGCAAAAGACGTGCTGAATAAAATAATGAGTCTGTAAATGAAACGTATATTATTGATTATTCTGGCCTTGTCGTTTGTCTTGACTCCTTATGCGCAGAAGACTGCACAAAGAAAGAAGACTGCCACAACGGCAAGAACGGTAAGAACCCAAAAGAAAACCCCAAATAAGAAACCTGTGAAAAGGCGCCAATCCAAGGCTCCCACATGGGCAGAGAAGAAAGCCGCCTATAGCAATGCTTCCATTCGAGGATTGCGGGGACAGCGTGCCAACATACAAAAGAAAATCAAGGAGCAGGAGAAAGCTCTCCGCCGCAATCAGGCCGACGTGAAGAAACGTCTGCAAGACCTCATGGTGCTTAATGGCGAAATCGACCAGCGACAGAAGAACATCGATGGTATACAGCAGGATATCCACCACATCGATGGCAATATCGGCTTGCTCAATGCTCAGCTCAAAACCCTTGAACAGCAGTTGCAGGACCGAAAGAACAAGTACATCCGTTCTATGCGCTATATGACCCGTCATCACTCTGTGCAAGACAAGCTCATGTTTATCTTCAGCGCCAAGAACCTTACGCAGATGTATCGCCGCCTGTCGTTCATACGTCAGTATTCTGCCTATCAGAAGGCACAGGGCGAGGCGGTAAAGGCCAAGCAGAAGCAGGTGACCGAGAAGCACAAGCAACTGCAGGTGGTGAAGGGACATAAGAACAACCTTTTATATAAAGGTCAGCAAGAGAAAACTGTGCTCGAAGGCAAGCAGACCGAGCAACAGCAAGTGGTGCAGGGATTGCAGAAGCAACAGAAAACCATTCAGGCTGTTATTGCTGATCAGCGCAAGAAGGATGCTGCCATCAATGCGCAGATTGACCGTCTGATAGCCATTGAGGTCGAGAAAGCGCGTGCCCGTGCGGCAGCTGAGGCTAAGCGTAAGGCTGAAGCTCAGGCGGCAGCACAGCGTAGGCGTGAGGAACTGGCTCGTCGAAAGGCACAGGCCGAGGCAGAGGCGCGTGAGAATGCCCGCCGTATAGAGGAGGCGCGGCGCAAGGAACGTGAGGCCGAGTTGGCTCGTCAGCGTGCTGCAGAAGAGAATCGTAAGGCTCAGGAGTTGGCTCGTAAGGCCCAGGAGGAAGCTCGTCTGCAAGCCGAAAACAGTGCTAAGGCCAGAGCTCAGGATAAGGCACGTGCCCGTGCAGAGAAGGCTGCCCGTGAGGCTGCTGAACAAGCCAACCGACAGGCCAGAGCTGAACAGGCTGCTCGTGAGGCTGAGGCCGACAGACGAGCTGCAGAGTTGAAGGCAAAAACTGATGAGGCACGTAATCGCAAAGAGTTGGCAAGCGCCCGCCGGGAAGCCAATGATGCTGCAACTCTCAGTACGGTAGACCGTATGCTGAGTGGAGGTTTTGAGGCCAACCGTGGTCGCCTTCCTATGCCTATCACAGGAACTTACAAGATAGTGAGTCATTTCGGACAATACAATGTACAGGGTCTTTCCGGCGTTACCCTCGACAATAAGGGTATCAACCTTTTGGGTAAACCCGGTTGCGTGGCTCGTAGCATCTACGATGGTGAGGTAAGTGCCGTCTTTGGTTATGGAGGCATGTGGAATGTCCTTGTTCGCCATGGTGCCTATATCTCTGTATATTGCAACCTCAAGTCGGTGAGTGTTCACAAGGGCCAGAAGGTAAGTACCCGTCAGGCTTTAGGTGCCGTAGGTGCCGACAATATCCTGCAGTTCCAGTTGCGCAAGGAAACAGCCAAACTCAATCCTGAGTCATGGCTTGCCCGTTAATGTAAACTTCTCTAACTTCCGTACATGCGAAAGTTAGATTAAAATATTCTTTGAAGGAGAGGTAGTACTTACTTGCCCAAGTGAGCACTACCTCTTTTTTTGTATTGCATCAATAATATGGTGGATTTCCTTGAAACCGTGCAAACGATTGCTCATGGAATAAGCATTTTTTTCCTGATAAACTTAGTGGTCTATCAAAACTTATTTCTATTTTTGCCAACGTTTGAACTAATAACTTATCAACTTAACATATTATTTTATGCAAAAAATTTCTACGATGCTTTGTACTTTGGCAATGCTTTTCGGCATGATGATGGCTCCGGGAAATGCTCTCGCTGCTGTTACCGCCGATGATTATACGCCAATAGTTACAGAAAATGAGATCTCCGTGTTCTTGGAGACAAGTTATGATAATGCCAAGATTTGGGCCTGGAATGACAAGGTGGAACGGTTTACCACTGCAGGTTGGCCTGGAGATGCCATGACCCTGGTGGGAACTAAAGGTGGCAAGAATGTCTTTAAATGGACATATACAGCTGGTACTGAAATTCCTACTGGTGTGATTTTCACTCATGATGGTGAGCAGAAACTGAATGGCGGTGATCAGGAATACGTTAACCACGGCTACTATGTAGAAGGTAAATATGAAAAGACGATTACCCCTGGCCCTGAAGGCAAGGTAATGGTCTTCTTCGATAATTCCACAGCCAACCTCGCAGATGTATATTGCTATATCTACGACGGTACAAAGGCGGCTCAGGAATGGCCTGGATTGAAGATGAGTCTTGACAACGAGACTGAGTACAATGGCAAGAAGGGCTATTATACAGTAGAAGTCCCTGCTGCTTTTGTTACAGGCTATTTCGTTATCAACAACGGCAAGGATGGCTCTACCCTTACTGGCGAGACAGTTTATGTTAGCGGACAGGCTTCCTCTATAGAGAATACCACCCTCCAGGAGGTAAAGAAGACTGAGGACAATGCCTGGTACACCTTGACAGGTATGCGTATTGGTAAGCCTGCTCAGCCAGGTTTCTATATTCACAATGGTAAGAAAGTAATCATCAGAAAATAATAGCAGATTATGAAAAAGACAATCAATTATGGTCTCCTGATGTTGGTGATGCTGTTCAGCATGGCATCCAACATCTTCGCGGACAACAAATATGGTCTTAAAGACAATATTCAGGATGGTGTCATCCTTCATTGTTTCGACTGGACGTTGGCAGATATCCAGGAAGAAATTCCTAATATCGCCAAGGCAGGCTTTACTGCAGTTCAGACTTCTCCTGTTCATGAGAGAGCAGGTAAAGGATCCGTCTGGTATGATGTTTATCGTCCATACGATTTTAAGATAGGAAATGGTCTTGGTTCTGAAGCAGACCTGAAGGCCCTCTGTGCTGAGGCTCATAAGTATGGTGTCAAGGTGATTGTGGATGTGGTTGCCAACCATACCGACCATCCTAACGTGGCTGAACGCTTGAAGGACGAGAGTCTTTATCATAAACGATTTGGTGTGGGTAACTGGCACGACCGTTATCAGGTGACATTTGGCATGATTGGTATGTGGGACCTCGATACCAACAATCCTACTGTGCAAGCCATCATCAAACAATACATCCAGGATTTGAAGGCCTGTGGTGTGGATGGTATCCGTTGGGATGCTATCAAGCACATTGGCTTGCCTTCTGAGGGTGACTCTTTTATGCAGAATGTGGTGGATCAGGAGATGTACAACTATGGTGAGATCCTTGACAGTACTGGTGGTGATGATAATGTCCTTTTCCCTGAGTATCAGACATACATGAGCATTACCGATAATGGTTATGGTAACGGCTTTGCCAATTCTTTCGCTGGTGGTTCTATCAACGAATCTGTTGGCAATTTCAATCGGAGAAATGCAAAGACCGAAAAGTTGGTTTATTGGGGTGAAAGCCATGATACTTATGCCAACGATGGTGGTGAGTCAAAGAATAAAAGCCAGAATGTTATCGACCGTGCTTATGCAGTTGTAGCAGGAAACAATGGAGCTACCGCTCTTTATTTCTCTCGTCCTTTCCAGAAGGATAAGGGAGCTATCAAATTTGGTGATAAGGGAAGTGTTCACTTCAAAGATGCTGAAGTAGCTCAGGTAAACTACATGCACAACGTTTGTGCCGGCGAGCCAAACTATTATGTAAAAGGTAATGGCGTTTGTGCCCAGGTTCGTAAGAGTGGCGCTATTATCGTATTGGGAAGTGGTTCTGACCGTGACGTGACTGTAGCCAATGGTGCTGGCGACGGCAAGTGGCTCAAGCCTGGTACTTATAAGGATATGGTAGGCGGTGGCGCTTTCACCGTCAATGCTTCTACAATCTCTGGTCATGTTGGCGAGTCAGGTATTGCTGTCATCTATAATGCTGGTTCTATTGTGCTGCCTCCTGAGGTTGTTTTCAATCCAGCTGATGGTACAGCCTTCTCTGATGAGACGCTCACTGTGACTGCTACTCCTTTGAATGCTGTTTCTGCCTGGATTCAGGTGAATGATGGTGCTAAGCAGGATTTTACTGCTGACAAGCAGTTTACTGTAGGTGCTGATGTTGCCTATGGTAAGAATGTCACTATCACTTGGGGTGCAACTGACAAGGAAGGCAAGACAGAAACAGGTTCGGTAACTTACAAGAAGGTGAAGGCTTACGTTCCAGCCTTGGGCAAGGCTGACGAAATCTCCTGTTTCTTGGAGACATCCAATGCGGCAGCAGCCGTATATGTATGGAATAACAAGGTTAGTCCTGTAATTAAGTATGCTGGTGATTGGAATGATGCTATCAATAAAAAGTTGCCGCTTGTAGGTAAGAGTGTTTCTGGAAAGAATGTCTTCAAGTGGACTTATGATGGCACCGAGACAACTGCTCCTACTCAAATCATTTTCTTGGATGGTAATGGAAATAAGATAACTGCTGACGTGGAGTTTGTCAACCACGGCTACTATGTTGACGGAACATACAGCACTACTGTGACCAAGGTACATGAAGATGAGATCGTTGATCCAGAGTATGTTTACTTCGATAATGCTTCCAACTGGGAGAATGTGTATTGCTACTTCTATAATGGTACCACCTCTTCTACCGCATGGCCAGGTGTAAAGATGACTTACGATGCTTCTGCTTCTCATAATGGTAAGACAGGATGGTATAAGGCAACGATTCCTACAGCATACCTCAATGCTAAGTTCTTCATCAATGATGGTACTGCTGGTACTCCTATCAATGGTGCAAATGCTTCTGCTGAAAAGGTAGTGAAGTAATTCTGCAGGTAAACAATATAATAAGGTATAATAGATGAATAGAGTAGAGCTCTTAGATGGCAGCGCCATCTAAGAGCTCTTTGTATTTAGTGATAGCATCAGCTATTTCGCTGATTCTGATAAACTCATCTGCGGAATGCGAGCGGGAGGATTCGCCTGGACCCAACTTGAAGGAAGAAAATGGCATCAGAGCCTGGTCGCTAAGGGTAGGACTACCGAAAGGCTTCATCCCCATGGTTACACATTTCTTAATAAGAGGATGCTCAGGATCAATACGGGATGATTTTAGACGGAAACTATGAGCCTTTACTTCGCTCTTCAAGTGCTGGCAGATAAAATGATAGACCTCCTCGTTGTCATAAAATTCATTGGTGCGGATATCTACCAGCATCGTACACTTGTCGGGAATCACATTGTGCTGGGTTCCTGCGTTGACCACGGTAAGTGTCATCTTTGTAGGACCTAAGAAAGGACTCACCTTCTCAAACTTGTAATCACGAATCCAGCGCATGTCATCCAATGCTTCGTAGATGGCATTCACGCCTTCGTTTCGGGCTGCATGTCCGCTTTTTCCGTGCGCTATCACGTCTAATACCATCAGTCCCTTCTCTGCCACGGCAGGCTGCATGCCCGTAGGCTCACCCACAATAGCCAGGTCGATTTTTGGCAAGAGAGGCAAGGCTCGGCTGATGCCGTCTTTGCCAGACACTTCCTCTTCGGCCGATGCTAAATAGATAAGGTTGTAGTTCTGTGTTTTCTCTGTCAGCATCCGGAATGTCTGCAGTAGTGAGCACAGACCGCCTCCACAGTCGTTGCTGCCCAGACCATAAAGCGTGTCGCCCTCTATTGTAGGAGCAAAGGGATCGCGTCTCCATGAATCGACAGGCTTCACGGTGTCTATATGGGCATTGAGTAGCAAAGTGGGCTTCTGCTCGTCGAAGTGTGGGTCAATCACCCATACATTGTTGGCTTCACGATGTGGCGTGAAACCATAGTTGCGAAGGGCTTTCTCCATGATGTCGGCGGCATCCTTCTCGTTGCGACTTGTCGAAGGGGTAGCAATCAGCTGGCTGAGCAACCCGATGGCGTCTCTTACATATTCCTCTTGTGTCATCATATCTGTCTCTCTTAGTCTTATTTGTGATGCAAAGTTAAGCTAAAACGGGATAAGGACAAAATAAAATTCCGATTTATTTTGTTTTCTTAATGTTTTCTATTATCTTTGCATCCAATAATTAAACATTATGCTTATGCAAGTCAAAAGTCATCTTTCGGTACTGATTCACGATTTGGCCAATAAATACGGCGATAAAACTGCACTTACGTTCAAGAAGTTTGGCAGCGACAAGTGGCAGTCTGTGTCATGGAATCAGTTTTCGCTGAGAGTGAAACAAGTGAGCAATGCTTTGCTGAACATCGGTGCAAAGCCGCATGACAAGATTGCTGTTTTCTCCCAGAATTGCGTGCATTATCTCTATACCGACTTTGGTGCTTATGGCATCAAGGTGTGCTCGATTCCCTTTTATGCTACCAGCAGCGAGCAGCAGATACAATATATGATTAACGACGGACAGGTGCGCTTCCTTTTTGTAGGCGAGCAGGATCAGTACGACAAGGCACATCGTGTCTTTGCTCTCTGTCCTTCGTTGGAGCGTATCATCATCTTCGACTCCAGCGTGCGCATCAGTACTCACGACCCGGCTGCCCTTTACTTCAAGGATTTCATCAAGTTGGGCGAGAACCTGCCTCGACAGACAGAGGTGGAGGCTTTGTATCAGTCGGCAAGCATGGATGATATGGCTAACATCCTTTATACCAGTGGTACTACCGGTGACAGCAAGGGAGTCATGCTGACCTATGGACAGTATGATGCTGCCCTGAGAGCCAACGACGAGGTAGTGCCTGTTTCCGAGAAAGACCGTGTCATCAATTTCCTGCCATTTACCCATATCTTTGAGCGTGGATGGGCTTACCTCTGTTTGAGCGAGGGAGCACAGTTGTTTATCAACACTTATCCGCACGAGATTCAAGAGAGCATGCGCCAGGTACATCCTACCTGTATGAGCAGTGTGCCCCGCTTCTGGGAGAAGGTGTATATTGCCGTAAAGGCCAAGATGGATGAGGCTGGTTCTGTACAGAAGAAACTTTTCTATCATGCTCTTGCCGTAGGTCGCAAGCGCAATATAGAGTATATTGCCAATGGCAAGCGTCCTCCTTTGACACTCGAGTTGGAATATAAGATTATCAACAAGACCATCCTGAGCATGGTGCGTAAGCAGTTGGGCTTGGAACATCCTAATATATTCCCCACAGCAGGTGCCTATGTGAGTCCGGAAGTCGAGGAATTTATTCTCTCTGTCGGTATCGGCATGGTCGTAGGCTATGGCTTGACCGAGAGTCTTGCCACGGTATCGTGCGTGCATCTCGACAAGAGGTTTACCATCGGTTCTGTTGGTCGCCCTATCTCCAGCATCCAGATTAAGATAGGCGAGGACAACGAGATATTGCTCAAGGGTCCAACCATTACAAAGGGGTATTATCATCGCGACACCACCAATGCCAAGGTGTTCGATGAGGAGGGCTTCTTCCGTACTGGCGATGCCGGATATATGAAGGATGGAGAGTTGTTCCTCACCGAGCGCATCAAGGACTTGTTCAAGACATCTAATGGCAAGTATATCGCTCCCCAGCAGGTGGAGTCGCTGTTGCTTGTTGACAAGTTTATCGACCAGGTGGCTGTCATTGCTGACCAGCGCAAGTTTGTGTCTGCACTCATCGTGCCGGAGTTCCGACTTGTTGAGGACTGGGCACGCGAGCATCATATCGCCTTTAGCAGTCGTGAGGATCTTTGTGCCAACGAACAGGTGAAGAAGATGCTGCAGGAGCGCATCAACACCTTGCAACAACAGTTGGCCTATTACGAGCAGATCAAGCGTATCACACTCTTGCCTCATCACTTCTCTATGGAGTCGGGCGAGTTGACCAATACGCTGAAGATCCGCCGCCCTATTATCAATAAGAACTATCAGGCAGAGATTGACAAAATGTATGAGGAGTAATATGCAGCATAAGGCTATTGGCTAAAAACTCCTTTGAGACTGAAGGAAGAAGCGGTAACGGATTTGACTGCTATAACTTCAATAATTTATAATAAATTAATGATAACAGCTGACCAATTGAAGGATGTGATGGAGCGCGCTGACGCCCTGCATCGCTATCTCAATATAGACCAGAAACAGGTGGAGTTAGAGGAAGAACAACTCCGCACACAGGCTCCCGATTTCTGGGAGGACCCAAAGTATGCCCAGGAACAGATGAAGAAAGTGAAGGGTATACAGAAGTGGATAGACGGCTACAAGACCGTGCGCCAGTATGCAGACGAACTGCAGTTGGCTTTCGACTTCTACAAAGACGAAATGGTGACCGAGGAAGAGGTAGATGCCGACTACGATAAGGCCATCAAGGCCATAGAGGACTTGGAGTTGAAGAACATGCTGCGCCAGAAGGAAGACCCGATGGACTGTGTGCTGAAAATCAACTCAGGTGCCGGTGGTACCGAGAGCCAGGATTGGGCTTCCATGCTGATGCGTATGTATATGCGCTGGGCTGAGGCTCATGGCTACAAAGTGACCATTACCGATATGCAGGAAGGCGATGAGGCAGGTATCAAGAGTGTTACCATGACGATAGAAGGCAACGAGTATGCCTATGGTTATCTGAAGAGCGAGAATGGTGTGCATCGTCTGGTGCGTGTGTCGCCTTTCAATGCTCAGGGCAAGCGTATGACCAGTTTCGCAAGTGTCTTCGTTACGCCGTTGGTCGACGAGACTATTGAGGTATATGTAGACCCAGCCAAGTTGTCATGGGATACCTTCCGCTCCAGTGGTGCCGGAGGTCAGAATGTCAACAAGGTGGAGTCGGGTGTGCGTCTGCGTTATTGGTATACTGATCCCGACACAGGCGAGGAAGAGGAAATCCTCATCGAGAATACCGAGACGCGCGACCAGCCTAAGAACCGTGCCAAGGCATTGCTTCTCTTGAAAAGTCAACTCTACGACCGCGCCATGAAGAAGCGCCTTGAGGCGAAGGCGAAGATAGAGGCAGGCAAGAAGAAGATAGAGTGGGGAAGCCAGATTCGCAGTTATGTGTTCGATGACCGTCGTGTGAAAGACCATCGCACCAACTATCAGACATCCGATGTCGATGGCGTGATGGATGGCAAGATAGACGGATTCATCAAGGCTTACCTGATGGAGTTCCCCTCTGAGAATGAAGAATAGTAATAACCTAATAATATAGAACGACTATGAGTAGTAATAAAGAATTAAGAAAGTCAAAGCATGCTGCTTACGAGAAGAAGCAGGCTGAAAAGGGTGAGAGAATCATCAAGTGGATATTTTTCGTGCTGATAGCATTGGCCATTTGTTTTGCCATCTATTCGGCTACTATCGTGTAACGGATCATATCCTGATATAACAGAAATAAAAAATGAGTGGACTGGAAATAGAGAGAAAGTTCCTTGTCAAGAAAGGCGACGCATACAAGAGCGCCGCCTTTTCTGATAGTCATATTCAGCAGGGCTATATCCCTGCGCAGGGAGCTACGGTGAGAGTGCGCACACGCGACGACAAGGCTTACCTTACCATCAAGGGTAAGTCGGTGAATGGTGGCATGACGCGTTATGAGTTTGAAAAAGAAATCACGCTCGACGAGGCACAGCATCTGCTGCAGTTGTGCCAGGGTGGCGTCATCGACAAGCGTCGCTATCTGGTAAAGAGTGGCAATCATGTCTTTGAGGTCGACGAGTTCTATGGCGACAACCAGGGACTGGTCATGGCAGAGGTGGAACTGAGCAGTGAGGATGAGGCCTACGAGAAGCCCGACTTCATAGGTCGTGAGGTGACGGGCGACAAACGTTTTTACAATTCTCATTTGCTTGTCAATCCCTTCTGCAAGTGGCGTGACAGTCTGCCGGAAGAATAGTTTTTTACTGATTAAGTAACCTTGCTCTATTAGCATCAAGTTGCCTTTTTGCAGTCAATTCGCATTTTTACTTTCAATTTATATGTTTATATGCAAAATATTTTATAATTTTGCAGTCGTATTATAGAGAAAGGATAAAAATGACAGAATTAGATAGAGGTAGTTTTGGTAGCAAGATAGGATTGATTCTTGCTACTGCAGGTGGTGCTGTAGGTTTAGGCAATGTTTGGCGCTTTCCTTATATGGCAGGCCAGGAAGGTGGTGCTGCCTTCATCTTGGTTTATATAGGTTGTGTGCTCCTTTTGGGCATTCCCTGTATGATTTCCGAGTTTATCATAGGCCGTCATGGTGCTTCGAATACAGCCCGTGCCTATACCAAGCTGTCGAAAGGAAAGGCATGGAAGTGGGTGGGCTACTTGGAGGTGCTTACCGGTTTCCTTATTACGGGCTATTATGCCGTCGTATCGGGCTGGTGCCTACAGTATGTGTATGCCAGCATCATGGGCGAGCTGCATGGCGACCCAACCTTTGTAGCAGAGTACTTCAAGGAGTTCTCTGCCGATCCTATACGGCCTGTCATGTGGACGGTAGTCATCTTTCTGATTTGTCATTTTGTGATTATCCATGGTGTTCGTGGAGGTATTGAGAAGGCGTCAAAGATTATGATGCCCGTCTTGTTCATCCTCCTGCTTATCATCGTGGTGGCAGCCTGCCTGTTGCCTAATGCCGGAAAGGGCGTTGAGTTCTTGCTGAAGCCCGACTTCTCCAAGGTGGACAACGGCGTTTTCTTGGGTGCCTTGGGACAGTCGTTCTATTCGCTCAGCATCGGTATGGGTTGTATCTGTACCTATGCTTCCTATTTCAGCCGACAGACCAATCTGTTCAAGACAGCTCTGCAGATATCGGTCATCGACTTCATGGTGGCTATACTTGCCGGACTGATGATCTTCCCTGCGGCTTTCTCTGTGGGAGTTTCGCCCGACAGTGGCCCGTCGCTCATCTTCATCACCCTGCCCAATGTGTTTAATGAGGCTTTTGCCGCAGTACCTGTCTTGGGCTGGACTATCTCGCTGTTGTTTTATGTTCTTTTGTCCTTGGCGGCTCTTACATCGCTCATGTCACTTCATGAGGTCAACACCTCTTTCTTCTATGAGGAGCTGAAGATAGGCCGCAAGAGTGGCGCTTTGATTGTCACCGTGTCTTGTGCGGTGATAGGTGCTTTCTGCTCGCTGTCTTTAGGGGCTACAGATGCGCTCACGTTTGCCGGCAAGTCGTTGTTCGACTGGTTCGACTTTTTCACTGGGCAGGTGTTCCTGCCTGTAGCAGGCTTCCTTACCTGCCTGTTCATAGGTTGGTATGTGCCCAAGAAACTGGTCAGGGACGAGTTTACCAACTGGGGAACATTGAAGGGAAATCTCTTCTTCGTCTATCTGTTCTTGGTGCGTTTCGTGTGCCCAGTACTCATCCTTTTGGTATTCCTCAATCAGTTGGGACTTCTCGAAGGCATTCTGTAAGGTGGTAAATCAATCATATCAACAGTATAAAAAAAGAAAAAATGGAAAACAGCAGAGGCAGCTTTGGCAGCAAGTTGGGCGTGATCCTTGCTACGGCAGGATCGGCAGTGGGCTTGGGCAATATATGGCGCTTTCCCTATATGACAGGGCAGAATGGTGGCGCAGCCTTCATTCTTATCTATCTGGTGTGTATCTTTATGTTGGGCATTCCCGGCATGGTGGCTGAGTTTATCATCGGTCGTCATTCTGCTGCCAATGCTGCGCGGTCGTACAAGAATCTTTCCAACGGCAAGCCCTGGGGCGTTATCGGCTACATGGGTGTCTTTACTTCAATGATTATCCTGGGCTTCTATGCAGTGGTGGCTGGCTGGTGCCTACAGTATCTCTATGCCAGCATCATGGCCGAGGTGCAGGGCGATGCCAATTTCGTAAAGGAGTACTTTGCCTCTTTCTCTTCGGATGCGGTGCGGCCCACTTTGTGGACCATCGCCTTCATCCTTCTGACTCATGTGGTCGTGGTCAAGGGTGTACGCAATGGTATAGAACGTGCTTCCAAGATATTGATGCCGCTGCTCTTTGTGCTGTTGGTGGTGCTGGTAGTTGCTTCCTGCTCTTTGCAGGGAGCCTGGAAGGGTGTGGAGTTCTTGCTGAAGCCCGATTTCTCTAAGGTAGACCCGAATGTGATGATAGAGGCTTTGGGACAGGCTTTCTTCTCGCTGAGTCTTGGCACGGCCTGCCTTTGTACCTATGCCTCCTACTTCAGCCGTCAGACCAATCTTCTCAAAACTGCCACACAGATAGCTTTCCTCGATACGCTGATAGCCATCCTGGCAGGACTGATGATTTTTCCTGCAGCATTCTCCGTGGGCGTGCAGCCCGACAGCGGTCCGTCGCTTATCTTCATCACCCTGCCCAATGTGTTCAATGAGGCTTTTGCTTCCATGCCTGTGGTGGGTTATGTCATCTCGGTGCTTTTCTATGCCCTGCTTGTGTTGGCGGCGCTTACCTCTACCATCTCCATGCACGAGATAGGTACGGCTTTCTTCTATGAGGAGATGCATATCTCCCGCCGTGGTGGAGCCTGGATAGAGACGGTGGCTTGTTGTGTGATAGGTATCTTCTGTGCCTTGTCTTGTGGTGCGGTTCCCGAACTCACCTTCTTTGGCAAGTCGTTTCTCAACTGTTGCGACAATTTTACGGCACAATGGCTCATGCCGATGGCTTCTTTCTTCACCTGTATCTTTGTGGGATGGTATATTCCTAAGAAGGTAGTGCATGACGAGTTTACCAATTGGTCAACCCTTCGTGGCAGGTTCTTTGGCGTTTATCTTTTCATGGTTCGTTTCGTCTGCCCTCTTTGCATCCTCATTATTTTCCTGCATCAGTTGGGCGTACTTTAACGCTTCGTCTGTCATTCGTCAATCTTCGCATTTTTCGTGAACCAAATCCGCATCTTATTCGTACGACACGTAAGGTTCCAGACGTTCTATCTGTGCAGGAGGAAAAGTCTTGAGGAGCGATAATTGCCGCAGACTCTTAATGGGACCATGCAGTCGGCGATAGTCGCAGATATCGCGTGCCTGGTAGAAGTTGAGATAGGGATGTCGGCGAAGCTGACTCATCGAGAGCTTGTTGATCTTCAGTTTCGTTATCTTTTCTTTCTCTACTTGCATGAATGACAGCGCCTCTTCAGGGAAACCTTCTATCTCCATCAGTTGGTTGGCATTGACGTATCCACCCAAACGCTCCCGGTATCTCACGATGGCACGCGAGTATGCGCTTCCGATACCTGGAATCTTCTTCAGTTCGGTGGTGTCGGCAGAGTTCAGGCTGACATGCTCGCCAGCTTTCAACTTCTGTGGATAACTGTAAATCTTCTCTTCGGTCTTCTCGCCAGTAGCTTGGCCTTTCTCCGTTTTCCCTTCTTCTCTCGCTTGTCGGTTGTAAGCGTAGTCTTTTTGCTGTCCGTAGTAGTCGGATGCCGGTCGGTAGTCTTCACCTATTATTATATAGGGGCGTAAGGTCTCGTATTGTTTCTTGGTGAGACCATAAAGACGGGCAAAGTCTTCGGGTCGTCTGTAGATACCACCCTTGGCACGGTAACGGTAGATGCTTCTCACCTGCCATTCCTGCAACCCCAGCCTGAGCAGGTCGGTGCTGTCGGCTGTATTGGGATCGAAGGCGAAAACTTCGTGTATCTCTTCGTCTACCTTATAATATAAAGGATGTTCCTTGTCTACGCGTTCCGGGTGCTGGGTGAGGGTAGAGTCGGCAACTCCCTGGCGAGAACCGTCTTCCTCGCCTCCGATGAAGATAATAAGTGAGCAAATGATAGCTATTATCATCAATATGACGATAATTGCGTTTCGATCGTTGCGTTGAAGATAAAATATACTTCTCATAAAAGTCGGGATTAGGCGACTCGAACGCCCGACCCCTACGTCCCGAACGTAGTGCGCTACCAACTGCGCTAAATCCCGATAGGTTTATTCTAAAACCTCATGCAAAGGTAAGAAAATTGGATGAAAAGTCCAAGTAATATGTCTTTTTTTTGCTTTTTTTGAAAGAAAGTTGCTGAAATATTTGCAAGAACCAAAATAAAATGTTACCTTTGCACCCGCAAATAAGGCTTCCCGCCTTGTGAGGCATAAATTATAATGGTGCCATAGCTCAGTTGGTAGAGCAAAGGACTGAAAATCCTTGTGTCCCCGGTTCGATTCCTGGTGGTACCACACAAAAGGCTGACTTTCTTACGAGAGTCAGCTTTTTTGTTTCTCTTCAAGTAAAGTGCTCAAAAGATTTCTTACGCTCCTTTTGCTGTTTTTCCTCGGAAGTTGTAACAACTCAGCGCCCCCTTAGCCATAAGTAGTTACTTTAATACTATACAAATTGTTTTCTGTTCATTATGAATTTGTTCTGTCTCTGTAGATAAATCTCCGTTCCGTGATACGGAATGTGCATTCCGAACTTTGGAACGGCCGTTCCGTATCACGGAATGGCGGTTCCGTATCACGGAACGGAGATTTTTGTAGGCTAAACAAAACATTTATATAGTATAAGAGCAAGATTCTTCCAGTATAAGCGACAGTTTCTTTGGGTTGATTTTGTTCCTTTTTGTGCCATTTTGATAGTCTTTTGCCTTGGTGAATGATAAATTGTCAGAATACCATTTGTGTAAACGTTTACGTAGCTTTTTTGACGAAAACGTTTCCGTCCTTTATTATTTTGTTTTAATTTTGCAGCAGATACTTAAAACAACAAATCTACTAAAACGCTAAAAACAATGAAAAAAATGTACTTCATGTTGTTAGGAGTGCTTTTGTCTACTGCTGTGATGGCAGACAATAAGCAAACCGTAACAATCGACGGCTCGCAGGTTAGCAAGACCGTCAAAGAAATCACCTTCGATGGTGACAATGTAACTCTTACTTACGACGATGAGACTACTGAGACTCAAGACATGTCGCTTGTTAAACTTTCTTTTGCTTATATCACTACAGGTATCAGCAACATTGAGACAAGCAACAAGGTTCTCGCAGGCAAGGTGTTCAATCTTAATGGTCAGCTTGTGGGTACATCTACCCAGAACCTGAACAAGGGCATCTACATCGTGAATGGTAAGAAAGTAATCATCAAGTAAAAAAGGAGGAACGTAAAATGAAGAAAATGGTATTTACTCTGGCACTCCTCTTGATGAGTTTGAGTGCTGCCATGGCACAGATATGGACATTTGGCGCAATGAGTGAGGCTGATAAGGCTTTATGTGTAGCTGATGCTAATTGGGTATTGGGAACCGATCGCTATTGCTATACCTTAGCTTTGGAGAATGAAGCTCTTGTAGCAAATGGCTCAGAATTGGCTTATACTAAGGGTTTGAAGTTTACTGCTGGTGCTCCTGCTGATAAATCCGAAGGAAAAGCAAAAGTCCGCTTGAACTATGGCTCTTCTCGCTTGGAATTGAACGGAAATGGAGTTTCTTTGATTATTCCAAGTCTGAAGGCTGGTCAGAAAGTAACAGTTAGCTGCAAGACTGGTAGTACTTCTACTGCTCGTTGTTTAGATGCTGCTAACTTGACTTCGGTTTCTGGTTCTTTTGGTACTCCTACAAAAGATCAGGTTACCAATGTTGGAACTGTAACTGCTGATGGTGATGTCGTGTTGAAAACAAATGGTGGTGGTATGAACATCTATAGCATCAAGGTTGAGACTGTAGGTGGCGGATCTACCGTTACTCCTGGTTCTACCGACAAAATTACCAATGCCGTTGCTCGTAACAGCAAGGTGAACCAGATGTATGTTACCACCAATGCTGGTGATGTGAAGTATTATAATACTGCCGACTTGACAAGTGTGAAGTTCGAAGGTGACAAGACCATCATTGCTCCTAAGTCTGGTGCAGAGAATGATGAGTACAATGCTTCAGTTCAAGCCATCAGCTTTGCTAAGAAGGCCGACCAGGGCGAAAGTGGTGATATAGACAATCCTGCAGGTGTGATTCAGATTACTGAGGCTAAGGGCTGGCAGGAGTCTGCCTACCTGAAGTGGGCTCCTTTCGAGGGCGCTTCTTCTTATAATGTATATGTAGATGACAAGAAGATTGATGCTCAGCTGATTCGTCAGTATGCTTCTTACTATCGTGCTGATGTTCTCGGTTTGAAGGCTGGTACTTATTCTGTAAAGGTTGTCCCTGTCAATGCTGAAGGTACAGAGATTGCTGGTGCCAATACTGCTTCTAACTTGGTAGTAAAGAGCTACAACCGTGAGGGCTTTGCTCATTTCAAGTATGATGGTGTAGGTGCTTATAATAATGATGGTACATTGAAGGCTGGTGCTAAGGTGCTGTATATTACAGCCAAGACCGCTAAGACAGTTTCTACAACCGTCAATACAGGTAAGTCAGAGACTATTACTGGTCTTCAGTCTATTATTGATGCTTATTCTAAAGGTCAGGATAAAACTCCTATCGCATTCCGTATCATTGGTAAGGTTAGTCTTTCTGATTTGGATCACATTTCAAGTTCTGCAGAAGGTTTGCAGATTAAGGGAGCTACTATGAATATGACATTCGAAGGTGTCGGTGATGATGCTACCGTATATGGCTTCGGCTTCTTGCTTAGAGAGGCTGAGAGTGTAGAGTTCCGTAACTTTGCTATTATGCGTTGCTTGGATGATGCTATGTCTCTTGATACCAAAAACTCTCATGTGTGGATTCACAATATGGATCTCTTCTATGGTAAAAAGGGTGGTGCTGCCGACCAGGCTAAGGGTGACGGTACTGTAGACATCAAGGGCGATTCTAAGTATGTTACTGTAGCTTACAACCGCTTCTGGGATAATGGTAAGGCTTCTATGTGTGGTATGAAGAGTGAGACTGGTGAAAACTGGATTACTTATCATCACAACTGGTTCGACCATTCAGACTCTCGTATGGCTCGCGTTCGTACTATGAGTGTTCACATGTACAACAACTACTATCAGCACAATGATGTTTATGGTATTGGTGCAACCAGTGGCTCAAGTGTATTCATGGAGTCTAACTACTTTGATGCTGTTAAGCGTCCTATCATGAGCTCTTTGCAGGGTACTGATGCTATGGGTGATGGTACTTTCTCTGGTGAGAAAGGTGGCTTGATTAAAGCGTACGGCAATGTATTTGCCAACAAACCTGATAACTTCAGCTATATTACATACGCAGACAATAATACAAGTTTTGATGCATACGAGGTTTCTGCCCCAAGTGAGCAGGTTCCTTCAAGCGTAAAGACTTTGGTAGGTGGTACTTCTTACAACAATTTCGATACCAACTCAAGCCTCATGTATACATACGCTGCTGATAAGGCAGAAGATGTTCCTGCTATTGTAGAAGGCTTCTATGGCGCAGGTCGTTTGAATCATGGTGATATTGATTTTGTTATTCCTGATGAGACAGTCGTAACAAATGGTCACCAGCAGCCATGGCCTGCTTTGGCAAGCATTCTTGATGCTTATACTTCTGGCGTTGTTAAGGTGTTCGGTGAGAGCAATGCTTCTGGCGAAGGTGGTTCTACAGAAGGTGGTGAGACTGGTGGCTCTGGTTCTGGCGAAGGCTCTGGTTCTGGTGAAGGTGGTAGCACTGGCGGCTCTACTGGTGGTTCAGAAGGTGGTAGCACAGTTACTCCTATTGAGGGTACAGTAATTTGCTCATTTGCTGGAGGGCAGGCTTCTAATAGTAGCTTTACTGTAACGGGAAGCTTTAAAAATAGTACAACTGGGGTAACAGTAGATGGAAATACTTATAAAGATTACCTCAAAATAGAGTCTTCTGCAGGTACAGTATCTTTCAAGACAACAGCAAAAATGCAGATGACTTGTTATACTGGTGATACAAAGGCAAAATTAAAGATTGATGGTGCTGATGTTACTGGTGATACAACCAAGGGCGTTGTTACTGTAACTCTTGAGGCTGGTGATCATTCTATAGCCAAGGCTGGTTCTGGTTCTCAGTCTTTATATCTCATCAAACTTGTACCTGTAACAGAATAATAAACATGTTTTCCTCAATGAGGAAAGATATATAAAATGAAACAAACTAAGGGCTGTCTCTTTTGATGAGGACAGCCCTTTTTTCTCAAAACAAAAATAAAACAAAAACTAATCCTATAATGAAACAAATTAACTTTACTGTTTCTGCGCAGCTCAAGGCTTTTTGTCGTAAATCTCTCTTGGCTTCTGCTTTGCTCTGTGGCTTCTCTATGATGGCAAATGCGCAGACACAAGATGGCCGTGATTTCTCTATTGATGGCTTTGCAGCCTACGAAGGTGTGGCTGGCTCTAATTGGTATCGTGCTGGTGGTACTACCGGTGGCGCTGGTGGTAAGGTCGTAAAGGCCAATACTTTCTCTGAACTACAGGCCTATCTCCAGGCAACTGACCCATATATCGTTATCGTAGATCATGATATTACTACAGGCATCAAGTGCTATGTGGATGATCTGAGTACTGGTCGTTTGCTTGACGACCAGAGTGGAAAATCTGGCGTGGAGTCTGTCTATGGTGAGCGTATTATGGTAGCCCCCAACAAGACTTTGATAGGTGTGGTGGGCCCTGCAACAGGCAAGGCTCCTCTCTTTTCTCATATCACTTTCGTGATGCAGTCGGTTGATAACATCATCATCCGTAACTGCCGTTTCACCATGAAGGGTGTACCTGTGCTCAGAACTGGTGAGAATAAGATTGTGGCTTGGCGTAATGGTGCACAAGTAGAAGTGGGCGACCCTGACTGCATCGGAATCCAGGCTGATAAGGTAAGTGCCAAGACCAACTGGGGTGGACATATCTGGGTTGACCACTGTGAGTTCTTCAATGGTGATGCTGCCAACAAAGACCGCTATGATGGTTTGCTCGACTGCAAGAACAATGTGCAGTGGATGACTTTCAGCTATAACTATTTCCACGACCATGACAAGAGCTGCTTGTGGGGTAAGGGTGATTCAGATGTCTACGAAAACTGTCGTACCATCTCTTTCCATCATAATTTCTTTGATAATATTCAAGGTTCTCGTCTTCCTCTCCAACGTGGTGGTCATGTACATTATTATAATAACTATATGCGTGGTTGTGAGGATGGTTGGGATATTCGTACGGGAGCTGTGGCATTTGTTCAAGCTTGTTATTTCGAAAATACCAAGTCGCCTATCCGTTCAGACAGAGGCGGTAGCTTGAATATCTCTAAAGCTGAAGGTTATGACTGCATCTACAAGGGCTGTAACAACTTGATGGAGGGTTACACCAATATTGATGGCGCTAAGATAAGTAAAAGTTTTGGTGTGACCAAAACCGATTGGGTTCCTACTCAAACCACATCCTCTTACACCCAGCATTATCTCGACAAGACAGTTGATGTTCCTGCCATCTGCGAGAAGTATTCTGGCGCAGGCAAGGTAGAAATCTGGAAGGCTTATACCGATGTACTTCCTACAGCAGATATAGCCGAGTTCGATCATGCCATCAAGAACTACAGCACTGCCAAGACCTATGATGCAGAAGGAAAGGAGATGTCGGGTGCCTCTACTACTGGCATTGAGATGTTCGATTATGCTGCTGCTCAGACAGCCAAGGCCGAGTACTTCGACCTCTCTGGCAAGCGTCTGTCTGCTCCCTGTCATGGCATCACCATCGTTAAGGCTACTGACGCTCAAGGTCATGTATTCGTCAAGAAAGTTGTGAATATGTAAAATAAGTCGTGGATTTTGTTTATAAGAAGGCTCGTAAACGTTTACGAGCTTTTTTTTTATACGATAAGTTGTTGTGTATGATTTTTTTTCGTATCTTTGCAATCACTAACAATAAGGTTTACATAATATAGATAATTTTGAAGCTAAAAACAGCTATTTAATATTAATCAAACCAAAGTGTATGTCTGGTAAAACAAAAAGTTTAAGATTTGCGCTTATTGCATTCTTGTTGGCGGTTGTTGCCAACTTGTCAGCGCAAACCGTAAAATGTACAGTCATCGATAATACAGGTGAGCCTGTAATCGGTGCTTCCATCCTTGAGGTTGGAACTAATAGGGGGGGTAACTGACCTCGATGGTCATCTGACACTTACCCTTGAAGGCAACAGTAATAAATTGAGAGTTTCATACGTGGGTATGAAAACTCAGGTAGTTAATGTTGCAGGTAAATCATCCATTAACATTACGCTCGAAGACGAGTCCAACAGTCTTAATGACGTTGTTGTAATTGGTTATGGTGCCGTAAAGAAGAAAGACTTGACCGGTGCTGTGGCAACAGTAGACAATAAGGCTTTGACTCAGGTTCCTGTGGCTTCTGCTTCAGAAGCACTGACAGGTAAGATGCCTGGTGTGCAGATTACCACTACCGAGGGTTCTCCTGATGCTGATGTTAAGATCCGTGTTCGTGGTGGCGGTTCCATTACTCAGAGTAATGACCCACTCTACATTGTTGACGGATTCCCAGTAGAGTCAATCAGTGATATTCCAGCATCCGATATTGAGGATATCACAGTTTTGAAGGATGCATCTTCTACAGCTATTTATGGTTCGCGTGGAGCGAATGGTGTAATCCTTGTTACTACTAAGAGTGGTAAGGAGGGCAAGACAACTGTGTCTTACAATGCTTACTATTCATGGAAGAAAATTGCCAATACGCTCGATGTTCTCAGCGCCCGCAACTATGCCAACTGGCAGTACGAACTGGCGAGTCTAAAGAACAACGTGTCTGATAAGTATGAGCCTTACTTTGGCAGTTTCGGTGACTTGGATATGTACGACAACGTGGCAACCAATGACTATCAGGATATTGTGTATGGCAGAATTGGTCATACCTTCAATCACAACCTGAACATCAATGGTGGTAGCGATAAGATGAAGTATGCGTTCAGCTATGCCCGTATGGATGACAAGGCTATCATGCAGATGTCTGATTTCGTACGTGATAACTTCAGTCTCAAACTCAATGCCAAGCCTGTAAAGACCATTTCGCTTGACTTCCAGGCTCGTTGGTCAAAGACTAAGATTAATGGTGGTGGTGCCAATGAGACAAAAAGTACATCCAGCACCGATAAGCGTTTGCGTTATGCCATTCAGTATACTCCGTTCCCTGTGCCTGGTATTTCAACAGAGACAGACGACGATGATGCTACTGGTTCTTCTTTCTATAATCCTGTTACCAATTTGCGTGACAATGACCAGAGACGTGTGCGCACCACATTCAATATGTCTGGAGCTTTTACTTGGGAGCTCTACAAGAACCTGAAGTTTAAGACAGAATTTGGCTACGATACCTACAAGGTAGATACCAAGCGTTATTATGGTACCACAGCCTTCTATGTAACAGACAAACCCGCTACTGAGGATAAGGGAAAGCCTGCCATTATCCTTACCAATCAGTATCGCAATAAGTTCCGCAACACCAACACCCTTAGCTACGATTTCAAGTCACTCTTCGGCAAGAATAGTAACCATAGCTTGAATGTGTTGGTCGGTCAGGAGTATATCATTACCAAAAACGAGGTGATGACCAATGTTGTTCATGGTTTCCCTGTGGAGTTCTCTGCATCTGACTGCTGGAAGTTGACCAATAAGGGGCATGCTTTCTCTATTGAAGACAAATACTCTCCAGATGACAAGTTGAACTCTTATTTTGGTCGTGTCAACTATGGTTATAAGGACAAATATCTCCTCACAGCCACACTTCGTGCCGATGGCTCATCTAAGTTTGCAGAAGGCAATCGCTGGGGTTATTTCCCATCTGTAGCTGCCGCATGGCGTATTTCTTCAGAGCCCTTCATGCAGGGTACACAGAAGTGGCTTGACGACTTGAAACTGCGTATCTCTTATGGTGCTGCAGGTAATAATAATCTTGAAGACAATTATCTCACACAGGAGTATAGTGGCGAGACAACTTCATGGGTAAATGGCGCAACCAATATCTTGGTTCCTTCTTCTGTCATGGCAAATGCCGACCTTACTTGGGAGACAACCATTACTCGTAATGTGGGTCTTGATTTTACGCTCTTCGGCAGTAAGTTGACAGGTAGTATCGATGGCTATTGGAACAATACCAAGGACTTGCTCATCCAGTATCCAGTGTCGGGTACAGGTTATGCATACCAGTATCGCAACATGGGTGAGACTCGTAACTTGGGTTTAGAGTTTGCCCTTACATGGAATGCCATCAACAAGAAGAACTATGGTTTGACCATTGGAGCCAATATCTCTTTCAATAAGAACAAGGTGCTTTCTTTAGGCGGCTTGCAGTCTCTTGACAACATCAATACAGAGTGGGCTTCCAGTGAGATACAACGAGACTTCATCGTAAGAGTTGGAGATCCTATCGGTCAGATCTATGGCTACAAGAGCGATGGCCGTTATGAGGTGAGCGATTTCGATATTGAGGCTTCTAAGGCTCAAGGTAAGTGGGTGCTGAAAGATGGTGTGGCAGACTGCTCATCAGTTATTGGTGTACCAGTAAGACCTGGTAGCATGAAGATAGCTGAGACTAAGGCTGAAAAGACGGGTGTTGTTACACCTGAGGACCGTCAAATCATTGGTGATACCAATCCTGTCCATACAGGTGGTTTCAATATCAGCGGTCGTCTGTATGGCTTCGATCTTACAGCCAACTTCAACTGGAGTGCAGGCAACGATGTGTACAATGCCAACGCCATAGAGTATACCCAGACCTCCAAGTACCAGTATCGCAACCTTATCGACTTGATGCGCGACGGTTCACGTTGGACTAACATCAACGCTAATGGCGAACTCCTTAACTGGAACAATGCAGAAGAATTGGCTGCTCTCAACGCCCATACAAGCATGTGGTCGCCTTATACAGGCAAGTATGTGCTTACCGACTACTATGTAGAGGATGCTTCCTTCCTGCGTTTGAGCACTCTTACTTTAGGTTATACCTTGCCTCAGACACTCACCAAGCGAGTTGGCATCAACAGCCTGCGTTTCTACGTAACAGCTTACAATGTGTTCTGTTTGACTAACTATTCTGGCTATGATCCAGAGGTGTCTTCCATCCGTAGAACCAATCTTACTCCAGGCGTTGATTACTCGGCTTATCCAAAGAGCCGTCAGTTTGTCATTGGCTTGAATCTTAACTTTTAATTTTCTCTAAATAATAATAGAACAAAATGAAGAAATCAATATATATTTCATTCATCTTGGCAGCATCCCTGACCGTTACATCGTGCGATCTGGATGCACCCAACCAGTCGACGCTTGACGATACTGTGGTATTCTCTACGGAGGCTTTGGCCAACGATGCTGTCATGGGTATCTTTGAGTCTATGACTGATACTTACGCTTACCGTGGCAGATATATTCCTTATTTCGGACTTAATACCGACTGCGAGATATTCAACAACTATGGTGGTGTGAGCGATGCTGCTACAGACAAGGATGCTTCCTTGGCATGTTATTCAGCATCTGCAGATGCCGAGCGTATGAATAATTCCAAGAATGTATGGGCTCAGGACTATGAGGCTATCGAGCGCGCCAATAAGGCTATCAAAGGTATGGAAGCCAATGGCAACATCAACGGCAATGCCATGATGGGACAACTCTATGGCGAGTTGCTTACCCTTAGAAGTTTCATCTATTTCGACTTAGTGAAGACTTGGGGTGATGTACCTTACCGTTTTGAGCCTATCACATCAGAGACCTTATATTTGCCTAAGACCGACCGCGTGACCATACTGAACAAGATCCTTGCAGACTTGGAAGAGGCGGAAAAATATCTTGGTTGGCCTAATGAAAATACTTATACCAAGACTACAGAACGCGTGAGCAAGGCATTTGCAAAGGGACTTCGTGCACGTGTGGCGCTCTTCTTGGCAGGACAGTCGACGTGGCCTAACGAGGGACTTCGTTATAATCTTACTGATGAGTCTGCTCGTCAGCAGATGTTCACCATCGCAAGAGACGAGTGCGTGAGCATTATTACCCAGCAATGCAACAAACTCGGTAAGACCTTCGACGAGAACTTCCGCAATCTCTGCAAGGACGACGTTACTGCAGGTAAGGAGTCACTCTTCGAGATTCCTTTCTCTGATGGTCGTGGTCAAACCTTGGCTTACTGGGGCGTGAAGCATAAGAATGCAGACCAATGGACCAAACTTGCCAAGGGTGGTACCAATGGTCCTGCACCTACTCTATGGTACGACTTTGATAAGGAAGACGCACGTCGCAACATCACCTGTGTTCCTTATGTTTGGGATGGTGGTGTAAAGACCGTCAGCGGTGGCTCAGGTGGTGGCTGGTGCTTTGGTAAATTGCGCTTCGAGTGGATGAAACGAATTGTCAATTCTGCTAACGATGATGGTATCAACTATCAGGTAATGCGCTATGCCGACATTCTCATGATGGCTGCAGAGGCTGAGAATGCTCTCAATGGTCCAGCCAATGCAGCTCAGTATCTGAAGCCTGTGCTCGTTCGTGCTTATCCATCAGCTAAGGTGGCTTCTATTCTGAGCACGGCCACAGCCAACAAGGATGCTTTCCAGCAGACTATCGAAGACCAGCGTAAGTTTGAGTTTGCAGGCGAAGGTTTGCGTAAGGTAGACCTGATGCGATGGGGTAAGTTTGGTTCTGCGCTTGCATTAACGAAAGAAAAGATGCGCCAGCTTGCCAATCGTGAAGGCATCTATGCAGCATATCCTAAGAAGTTGTATTACAACGAGGGCTTGGGTGCAGAAAATACTGATGCCGATGGCTATGAAATCTATGGTCTTGAGGCAGGTCAGACCGATGAAGAAGGCAAGAGCCTCTATGAAAGCAGTTCCAACTGGTTCACCTATCGTGAGCATGAAGAGGGTGAGAGTGCCGATGATGAAAAGAGTGTTACTGACAACAACAACAAGATAGACAACTACGTCAATAACCTCTACCTCAATGATCCCGACAAGAAGATGTTTTGGCCTATCTGGCAAATCTTTATCGATGGAAGCAACAATATGCTCAGTAATGATTATGATTATTAATCCATTCAAGTAGACAACATGAAGAAATTTATCAAGAAATTAACATACGTCTTGGCACTTGGTGCGGTACTCTTTGCCGTATCGGGTTGCTCCGACCCTGAGGACGAACTTACAAATGTAGAGTATGACCGACTTTTCCGTCCTACATCTGTAGAAGCCAAGATTCAGAACAAGACCAACGTGCGACTTGGTTGGGAATGTCTTTCTGAGGCAAAGTCGTACACCATACAACTTTTTGCCGATGACCCTGATATGGCTTGTGAGGGTGAACCATCTGTAGAGTTTACCGATGTGACCGATAATCCTTACACCATTACCGGACTGGAGGGTGAGACAACTTACTCTCTTCGTATCAAGGCTGTAGGCGAGAGCAAGGAGTCAATGTGGGCAGTAACTTCGTTCACAACAGGTTCAGAAAACATCTTCTTTACTGTGAGCGATGACGATATCGCCAAGAATGCGGTTACACTGCGTTGGACTCCAGGATTGTCGGTAACGGCTATCAATATCACCGGTGGCAAGGAAGATACCTATACTCTCACAGCCGATGATATCGCCAATGGTTGTGCTACAATCACAGGTCTTACCTACGATACCAAGTACACCTTTACCATTGTCAATGGTGAGAAAGTACGTGGCAAGGTAAGTGTTACCACCATGCCTAACTACACCCCTGCTTATCCTGGTGATGACCTCCAGACGCTTATCGATGGTGCAGAGGATGGTGAAACCATCATGCTCCTTCCTGCCAAAGATGGTTCTACCAATGAGTTCGTCAAGTTGGGTGATGATGGCACACCATCTACACAGGAACTGACTGTAAGCAAGAATATCTCTATCAAGTGCTTGTCTACCAAGCCCGTTGTCGCTCGCGTGAAGTATGTGCTTTCTGGTGCTACTGGATTTACTACCGAGAATATCACTTACACAGGTATTACTGCTGATGCTTTCATCAAGACCGCCAACTGCTCAGGTGTTATCAATGTTAACAATGTTGAGCTATCTGGTTATGGTAACTTCATGGTCGACCCAGACGAGACAGCTTGTACAGTCAACGAATTTAACATTACTAACAGTTATTTCCATGATATGTGTGCAGGCAAGCGTTTCATTGACAGCCAGAAGAAGAAATGCGCTATCATGAAGGTGAACATGAACCACTGTACTGTGGCCAATTCGTGTGCTGGAAGCGATTTCTTCCGCTTCGACTATAATGCAGCACAAAAGGGAATAGAGATCAACTTCAGCCACAATACTCTTTATAAGGTAGAGGCTACATCGAAAGGTTTGTTCTACATTCGTTCTGGTGCGGCTGGTAATAAAGACTATAATCTTAACGTTACCAACAATGTCTTTGCAGAGATGAGTCAGGATGTATTCTTTAGCAAGGATAGTAAGTCTGACAATCATCAGTTTGCCAACAACAACTACTTCAATGCTCCTACTCTGCAGGCTAATGTTGTGGAAGGTGGCGCAGGAAAGGTATTTGATACTACAGGCTTGAACCTGGACCCAGGCTTTAAGAATGTAGCTCATGGTGACTTTACCATCACCAATGAGACTTTGCTTGACAAGCATATCGGTAATGTGCCTGAAGAGTAATGGTAAGTTAAGACAAAAGATTTTTATATACATACATTTATTTGGTTCTTGGAATGATGACAGCGGTCATCGTTTATATTCCAAGTCCACAAAGGGAGCCGGAACGTGAGTTTAGGCTCCCTTTGCCGTTATTATGACTATGAGGTAAATACCTCAAGTTCGGGAAAAGTAATAGTGCATGGAAGTTGGTACTTCCCTTTCTGTAAAATTCTGCGCTTGGCACTATTGTGCCATAAGTAGGCACTTTGGCTGCATCAGTATTTATAAAAGCTGCATCAGTATTTATAAAAAAAGATTATGCAAAAATACCTTCATCCTTCATCTTTTCGCTCGGAATGCCGATAAACACAGGGGATTCCAAGGGATAGATGAAGGGTGAAGGGTTTTTGCGTATTTCTATTTTAAAAAAAACAACACGTGGATAGCAGATGTCTTAGCTGACGATGTGCTTCTTTAGGAGATAACGATACGTAACTATAATTGACAGAGACAAAAGAAAAGAGGGTGTGTCATAAGTCTGTGACGCACCCCTTTTTATTTTTTGCCTTTTCACAGATACGAAATCTTTAAAAAATATTTTTATTTACAACAAAGCCCAAACTTTCACAAGCTCGGGCTTTGCCTTTCCGCAAAAGTTTTGTATTTTTGCAGAAAACTTCTTTAAGTATGGCAAAGATACAAATAAAATCTGAAACTCGGCACGAATTGAGCTTTTTTCCTAACTCTTTCGATGATTATGTGCCAAAAGACAGCAAAGTTCGTATGGTGGATCGTATTGTTCGCAGTATGGACATCAACCCTCTCATGGATACCTATGATGGGATTGGTGCTCCTCCTTACAGTCCGAAGATGCTTCTAAGTTTAGTTGTTTTTGCCTATATCAATGGCGTTTATTCCTGTCGTGGCATAGCGGACGCACTTAA